>CENV01018547.1_pt1 | contig 23582 bp, 18 predicted proteins | sample 530231 | NCBI WGS metagenome assembly CENV01 (sample SAMEA2619815, study PRJEB7988) | marine metagenome | biome: marine biome (ENVO:00000447); feature: surface water layer (ENVO:00002042); material: "saline water (ENVO:00002010), including plankton (ENVO:xxxxxxxx)" | depth 5 m | reverse complement strand
GGAACGCTCCGCCGCCGCCACCAAGCAAATCGAAACCCTGGTGAAAACCATTCAGACCGACACCAACGAGGCGGTGATCTCCATGGAAGCCACCACCGCCGAGGTGGTGAAGGGGGCGCGCCTGGCCCAGGACGCCGGTGTGGCCCTGGAAGAGATCGAGAACGTATCCAAGAACCTGGCGGATCTGATCCAGAACATTTCCAACGCGGCGCGCCAGCAGGCGGCCTCGGCGGGTCACATCTCCAACACCATGAACGTGATCCAGGAAATTACCTCGCAGACTTCCGCCGGTACCACCGCCACCGCCCGCTCGATTGGCGACCTGGCGGAAATGGCGCAGGAAATGCGGAATTCAGTCGCCGGCTTCCGCCTGCCGGAGCATTCCTGAACCGGCGTAAGCCGGTTCCGGAGACGGAACCATGGGTTTTGCAGTGACAGATCGCTGGTCGATCAAGAGCGCCCCCGCCATGGATGCCGAGCAGTTCCAGCTCTGGCAGGCCCTGCTGGAGGAGCGCACCGGGATGACGCTGGCGCCGGAGCGCAAGCAGTTCCTGGAAAGCAGCCTCAATATCCGCATGCGCGAGCTGGGGCTGGACGACTACGACACCTACTACCAGCAGCTGGTCACCGGGGCCACCGAGTCCCGCGCCATGGAGTGGTCCACCCTGGTGGACCGGCTGACGGTGCAGGAAACCAGCTTCTTCCGTCACCCCGGCTCCTTCGCGCTGGTGGAGGACTACCTCGGCCAGTTCGCCGCCGAGCGGGGCACCGGCGCCACCCTCAACGCCTGGAGCGTGGGCTGCTCCACCGGCGAGGAAGCCTACTCCCTGGCGATGCTGATCAGCGAACGGTTCCGTGCCCACGGCAAAGCGCTGTTCTACGGCATCACCGGCACGGACATCAGCCTGCCGACGCTGGCCAAGGCGCGCCGCGGGCTGTTTCCCCGGCGCCGTGTGGAGCAGATCGATCCGGCGCTGCGCGAACGCTATTTCAAGGACGCGGACACGCACACCATGCAGGTGGCGGACGGTCTGCGCGAGCGGGTCTGTTTCGCCCATCTCAACGTGCTGAATCTGGATCAGGCACCGATGGACGACATGGACCTGATCTTTTGCCAGAACATGCTGATTTACTTCCGCCGCTGGCGGAAGCGGCAGATCGTTAACCAGTTGGCCGGGCGCCTGGCGCCCGGCGGATTGCTGGTGCTGGGCCCCGGCGAAATCACCGATTGGCACGACCCGCGCCTGGAAAGGGTGCACTTCGCCGACACTCTGGCGTTCCGGCGCCGGCAATGAGAGGCCTGAGTTCCATGGGGGAAAGGGCATGAGCGACCGTCACGACTATCTGGCGCTGGACTGGGTTCGGGGGGAAATTCAGGAGACACTGAATCAAGCCCAGCAGGCCCTGGAAGCGTTCGTGGACAATCCCAACGATTCCACGCGCATGCGCTTTTGCCAGACCCACCTGCACCAGGTGTGCGGCACCCTGCAGATGGTGGAATTCTACGGCGCCGCCCTGCTCGCCGAGGAAATGGAAAAGCTGGCCCGGGCGCTGGTCGACCAGCGCGTCGGCAACGTGGCCGACAGCCAGGAAACCCTGATGCGGGCGATCCTGCAGTTGCCACCCTACTTGGACCGGGTGGCCAGCAGCCGGCGCGATCTGCCGCTGGTGCTGCTGCCGCTGCTCAACGACCTGCGCGCCGCCCGTGGCGAAGCGCTGCTGTCCGAGACCGCGCTGTTCAAACCCGACCTGCAGCACGCCCAGGGCGACGGCCGCCTGTCCGACGCGGTGCTCAACGACCCGCGCTTCGCGCAACTGGCCCGCAAGATACGGCAGATGTTCCAGCTCGCCCTGGTGGGGGTGATGCGCAACGAGGACATGGACCGCAACCTGGCCTATATGCGCAAGGTGTTCGCCAAGCTTGAGCAGGTCACCGGGGAGGCCGCCCGCGGGCCGCTGTGGCGGATCGCCGACGCCCTGGTGGAGGGCCTGCAGGAGGACGCCATCGCGCTGGGCACCTCGGTGAAACAGATGCTCGGCCAGATCGACCGCACCCTGCGCGAGCTGGCCGCCGACGGCGTCGACAGCCTGGAACGCCCGGCGCCCACGGAACTGCTCAAGAACCTGCTGTATTACGTCGCCAAGGCCGACCACGACAGCCCGCGCATCCGCGAAGTGCGCGCCGGTTTCCGGCTCGACGACGCGCTGCCGTCGGAAGACCTGGTCAACGCCGAACGCGAGCGCCTCACCGGCCCGGACTCCATGGCCATGAGCTCGGTGGTCACGGCGCTGTCCGAGGAGCTCACCAAGATCAAGGACGCCCTGGAGCAGTTCGTCCACCAGGGCGATTCCGACCCGGCCACGCTGGCGCCGGAGGCGATCCGCCTGAAACAGGTGTCCGACACCGTGGCCATGCTCGGCCTCGGCCAGCCGCGCACCCTGGTGGAAGAGCAGCTCAAGGTGATGGAAGCGATCGTCGACGGCCGCCGGCCCGCGCACCGCGACACCCTGATGGACGTGGCCGGCGCGCTGCTCTACGTGGAAGCCACCCTGGCCGGCATCGGCGGCGACAGCCGCCGGCCGGCCCCGGCCACCGGCGCCGACCTGCCCCGCCACGTGGGCCAGGCCCTGGACGCGGTGCTGCGCGAATGCCGCGCCGGCCTGGAAGAGGCCAAGGACGGCATCATCGAATTCATCGCCTCGCACTGGGACCACCAGCACCTGAAAACGGTGCCCGACCGTCTCAACGCGGTGCGCGGCGGGCTGGAGGTGGTTCAGCTCGACCGCCCGGCGGACATTCTTCGCCAGTGCGTGCGCTTTATCCAAGAGCAGCTGATGGCGGAGCAGTCCAAGCCGGACTGGCGCAGCATGGACACCCTGGCCGACGCCATCACCTCGGTGGAGTACTACCTGGAGCGTCTCAGCGACGACCCGGAAACCCGCGATGACATCCTCGGCCTGGCGCGGGCCAGCGTCAGCGACCTGGGCTACCCGTTGCCCGAGCCCGTCGACAACGAGGAAGCTGAAGAGCCGGATGACGCCGATCAGCCGGACGACGTCGAAGACGCGCTGTCCGATTCGCTGGATGAGCCGCTGGATGAACCGCCGGTGCTGCTCTCCGAAGACGACCACCCGGACGACGATGCGCTGCAAACGTCGCCCGACGAAGCGGCGGCGCCGGAGCCTGCCGACCAGGGCGGCATCGAGGAACACGACGAAGAGCTGATCGACGACGAAATCATCGAGATCTTCGTCGAGGAAGCCGAAGAAGTGCTCGAGGCCCTGGATCAGTATTTCCCGCGCTGGGCGGCCAACACCGGCGACGAAACCGCGCTGGTGGAATTCCGCCGCGCCTTCCACACCCTCAAAGGCTCCGGCCGCATGGTGGGCGCCACCACCGTGGGGGAGCTGGCCTGGTCGATCGAGAACATGATGAACCGGGTGATCGACGGCGCCATCGAGCCCGACGCCACCCTGATCGAGCTGGTGCGCACCGTGCACGGCCTGATCCCGGATCTGGTGGACGCCTTCGCCCACCGCCGGCCGATGCCCTACGACGTGACGCCGCTGCAGGAAGCCGCGTTCGCGCTCGCCGACGGCCAGCACCTGGACGCGGTGCCGAGCATTGACCGCCCGGGCGCGCCCCGGGAGCCGCAAACCGACACCGGGCCGGAGTCCGAACAAGCCCCCGACGCGACGCCGCCCCTGGACGACGACCCGCTGGCGGACCTGGATGCCCTGGATTTCCAGATCCCCGAGGAGACCGAAGCCGCCGGCGACGCGGTCGACCCGGTGCTGCTGGATATCTTCCGCAGCGAGGCGGCGCGCAACCTCGGACTGGTGCGCGAGTGGCTGGACCAGATCGACCCGGACTTCGCCGAGCACCCCCTGGACGACCAGGTGCACCGCGCCCTGCACACCCTGAAGGGCAGCGCCCGCATGGCCGAGATCAACGCCATGGCGGAGCTGGCGGAACCGGCGGAGAAGCTGGTCAAGGAGCTGGTCAACGGCGGGCGCCGTGCCGACGCCGACACCGTGGAAATGATCGACCAGACCCACCGGCTGCTGGACGCCGGCCTGGCGCAGTTGCACGACGGCGACCTGACGGAATTGCCCGGCGACGCCGCCACCCTGATCGAACGCCTGGTGCAGGCCCGCGAAGCGCTCAACGAGCACCGCGACGGCGCCGACCCGCATATTCTTTCGGTGTTCCTGTCCGAAGGCATGGACCTGATCATCGACACCGACAACCTGCTGGAACAGTGGGCCGAAGAGCCGGGCCACACCGAGGAGCTGGCGCGCCTGCGCGACGAACTGGAGCTGCTCGCCAACAGCGCCCGCACCGCCAACCTGGATGAAATCCACGGCCTGGCCAAGGCGCTGGCCAGCGTCTATTCCGGCGTCAACCAGGGCCGCCTGCCGTTCAGCGAAGCCTTGCTGGAACTGGCGCGCGAGGGCCACGAGGCCCTGATGAACATGATGGACTGTCTGGCCGCCGGGCAGACCGTGCGCCCGGAACTGGGCCTGGTGGACAGCCTGCGCGACCTGGCCGAAACCCCCGGCCCGGACGGCCCCGGCGGCGGCGTGCCGGCCCCCGCGGACCGCGCCGGCGGCGGCGACGACGCGCCCCTGGACCCGGAGCTGGTGCTGCTGTTTCTGGAAGAAGCGGAAGACCTGCTGCTCTCGTCCAGCGAACACCTGACCGCCTGGGAGCACGGCGAAGCCGACAGCCTGGCGGCCCTGCAACGGGACCTGCACACCCTCAAGGGCGGCGCCCGCATGGCCGGCGTCACCGCCGTCGGCGATCTCGCCCACGAGCTGGAAAACCTTTACGAAATGGCCGGCGCCCCCAACCAGCCGGCGCCCGCGCCCTCGCTGTTCGACGTGCTGCACCGGGGCCACGACCGGCTGGCGGACATGATCGACACGCTGCGCAGCGGCGGTAAGCCGGAGCCCGACCCGGCGGTGATCGAAGCGCTGCGCCAGGCGATGTTGCGCCAGGCCCCGGACCCGGCCGCCGCGCCCGACGCCCCGGCGCCCGCCGACGGCACCCAGGGGGACCCGGAACTGGTGGCGATCTTCCTGGAGGAAGCCCACGACATTCTCGAGTCCGCCGGCCGCAGCCTGGACACCTGGATCACCGACACCGGCAACAGCCTGGAAATCCAGTCCCTGCAGCGCGATCTGCATACCCTCAAAGGCGGCGCCCGCATGGCCGAGGTGCAGCCCCTCGGCGACCTGGGCCATGAACTGGAAACCCTTTACGAAGCCCTGGCCCTGGACCGCCTGCCGGTGCAGCCGGTGCTGTTCGACCTGCTGCACCGTTGCCACGACCGGCTGGCGGAGATGGTCGACCAGCTCGGCGCCGGGCAACCGCTGACCGGCGGCGACGACCTGATCACCGCGCTGCACGATTATCTGCGCGACCCGGGCGCTTTCACGCTGCCCACCGCGTCCAGCGAACCGGCGCCGTCCCAACCGGCCGGGGCCGACGCCGAGCCCGACACGCCGCTGCCCGATGAAGTGGACCTGGAGATTCTCGACGTCTTCCTGGAAGAGGCCGAGGAGCTCTGCGAAATCATCGACGGCTGCCTGGTGTCCTGGCGCGATCACCCGGAAAGCCGGGATTTCAGTGACGACCTGAAACGGGCCCTGCACACCCTGAAGGGCGGGGCGCGGCTGTCCGGTCTTAATGAGCTGGGGGAGATGAGCCACCGGTTCGAAACGCTGATGCACAACCTGGAAAGCCAGCGGCGCGACCCGGACGAAAACGATTTCCAGGCGATGACGGCGGAATTCGACGCCCTCAACGAGCGCCTGGTGGAACTGCGCCGCGCGGCGGCCGCCCAGCCGCTGCCGGCGCAGCCGCCGGCGACCCGCGAGACCCGCCCGGAAGCCAGCGCGCAACCCGGCGTTAAACGCGAGGAGCGGCGCCCCCAGTCACAGCCCCAGGAAATGGTGCGGGTCGGCGCCGACGTGCTGGAAGCGCTGGTCAACCTGGCCGGCGAGACCTCCATCAACCGCGGCCGGGTGGAACAGAGCATCAGCGAGTTCGGCTTCAACATCGGCGAGATGGGCGCCACCGTGGTGCGCCTCTACGAGCAGCTGCGCCGGCTCGACGCCGAGACCGAAGCACAGATCATGTCCACCTACCAGAAGGGCGTGGACAGCGGCGAAATCGACGGCCGTTTCGACCCGCTGGAAATGGACCAGTATTCGGAACTGCACCAGATCACCAAACAGCTTTCCGAGTCCGCCTCGGACCTGCTGGACCTGAAGAACACCCTGCTGGATCGCACCCGCGACACGGAAACCCTGCTGCTGCAGCAACAGCGCATTAACACCGACCTGCAGGAAAAGCTCATGCGCACCCGCATGGTGCCGTTCTCCCGCCTGGTGCCGCGGCTGCGGCGCATCGTGCGGCAGGTGTCCGGCGAAGTGGGCAAGCGTGTCGCCTTCGACGTGATCAACCCGGAAGGCGAGCTGGACCGCACCCTGATGGAGCGCGTGGTGGCGCCGCTGGAGCACATGCTGCGCAACGCCGTGGACCACGGCATCGAGGACCCGGAGCAGCGCCGTGGCGCCGGCAAGGAAGAGAGCGGCCACGTCAGCCTGGAGCTGTCCCGCGAGGGCGGCGAGGTGGTGATCACCCTGGCCGACGACGGCAAAGGCATCGACACCGACGCGGTACGCCGCAAAGCCATCGAACGGGGTCTGATGGCGGAGAACACCCCGCTGCCCGACCACGAAGTGCAGCAGTTCATCTTCCACGCCGGCTTCTCCACCGCCAGCCAGGTGACCCAGCTGTCCGGCCGGGGCGTGGGCATGGACGTGGTGGCCAGCGAGATCAAACAGCTGGGCGGCTCGGTGACCATCGACTCGCGGCCCGGGCAGGGCACCCGCTTCGTGGTGCGTCTGCCGTTCACCCTGGCCATGAACCGGGCGCTGATGGTGCGCGTCGGCGAGGACGCCTACGCCATCCCGCTGAACCAGATCGAAGGCATCGTGCGGGTCAGCCCCTACGAACTGAGCGACTACTTCCAGGCCCGCCAGGAAGGCGGCCTGCCGGCCTACCGCTACGCCGGCCAGGAATACGACCTGCACTATCTGGGCCGGTTCGTGCACGACGTGGCCCAGCCGCACCTGGACAACCACAGCCAGCCGATGCCGGTGCTGCTGATCCGCAGCGCCGATCACACCGTGGCACTGGTGGTGGACAACCTGATCGGTTCGCGGGAAGTGGTGGTCAAGTCCGTGGGGCCGCAGCTGGCCAGCGTGGCTGGCATCAGCGGCGCCACCATCCTCGGCGACGGCGCGGTGGTGATCATTCTCGATATCCACTCGCTGATCCGCGCCGCCCAGGCCCAGCAGGCGGCCCTGCCGCAGGCTCAGGAAGCGCTGCCCGCCGAGCCGGAAACGCCGGATTACGAGCACGAGCGCCGCGTGGCACCGCTGGTGATGGTGGTGGACGACTCGGTGACGGTGCGCAAGGTGACCGGCCGCCTGCTGGAACGCAGCGGCTTCGAGGTGATCACCGCCAAGGACGGTATCGACGCCATCGCCACCCTGGAAGAGCACACCCCCGCCGCCATGCTGCTGGACATCGAGATGCCGCGCATGGACGGCTTCGAAGTGGCCACCCACGTGCGCCACGACGAACGCCTCAAGGACGTGCCCATCATCATGATCACCTCGCGCACCGGGGAGAAACACCGGGAGCGGGCCTTCGACATCGGCGTGAACTGCTATCTGGGCAAACCGTTCCAGGAGAGCGAGCTGCTGGTCACCCTGCGTGAGCTGCTCGGCGAGACCCGGGAGACCAGCCACTGATGGCCGCCCCGGGCCGGGTCGGCGTGATCGCCGACGATACCCTGCAGGGGCATCTGCTGGCGGGCGCCATCAAGGGCCAGGGCTACCGGGTGGTGGTCAACACCGACCCGGAACATCTGGAAGACCGCTGGCTGGCCGCCGACGCCCTGGACCTGTGGGTGGTGGACCTGTCCCGGGAGGACCGCTGGCAGCGCTTTCTCGACGGCCTGCTGGAAAACGCCGCCGCGCCCCTGCTGTTCTGTGACGGCCAGGCCCCCGCCCGCACCGCCGACCATTACCCGCGCTGGGAACGGCGCCTGATGACCAAACTGGTGGGCTATATCGGCGCACCGGGGCTGGAGGAAAACCTGGCCGCGGTGCCGCAAACCCCGCTGGCGGCGCCGATTCCCGAACCGCGCGAATTCCGCGCCCTGGCCGGCGACACCACGGCGCAAAGGGTGTGGGTGCTGGGCGCCAGCCTGGGCGGCCCGGCGGCGGTAAAACAGTTTCTCGACTGTCTGCCGGAACACCTGCCGGTGGCGTTCGTGCTCGCCCAGCACATCGACGGCGGCTTCCTGGACACCCTGTGCCAGGTGCTGCGCCGGGACAGCCCGTTCCACTGCCAGGTGGCCGGCGACGGTGACCGGCTCGGCCACGGCCGGGTGCTGGTGGCCCCGGTCACGCAAAGCCTGGTGTTCGACACCGACGGCGTGGCGCGGCTCACCGGCGAGCCCTGGGAAGGCCCCTACGCGCCCTGCATCGACCAGGTGATGAGCAGCCTGGCGCAGGGCTTCGGCCACTGCGACGGCGCCATTCTGTTCTCCGGCATGGGCAACGACGGCGCCATCGCCGCGCCCCGGCTGGCCGCCCAGGGCGCCGCCATCTGGGCGCAGTCGGCGGACAGCTGCGCGGTCAGCAGCCAGCCGGATTCGGTACGCGAAACCGGCTGCGTCGGGTACAGTGGCACACCGGAACAACTGGCGCGGCAACTGGTCGACCGAGTGCGCCGGGAAGTGGCCGAAACGGCCCGTGTTTCCGGTGAACCAAGAATAAGTTGAGGAAGTCGCATGTCCGAGGCGCAAATTCCCGAGTCCCTGCCCAGCCTGCTGATCCCGATGAACGGCCGGCCCTGGCTGATCCCCAACATCGTGGTGGCGGAGGTGATTCCGCTGCGCCAGCCGGACCGGCCCGGTCACGGCCCGGAGTGGCTGCTCGGCTGGATTAACTGGCGCGAGCAGGACCTGCCGCTGATCTCCTATGAAAAGCTGAACGAGTCCGGCCAGGTGGCCATCGGCCCGGACGCGCGCATCGCGGTGATCAACACCGTTTCCGGCGTGTCCCGCTTTTACGCCGTGGTGGTGCAGGGGATTCCCCGCCTGCTGCGCGTGGACAAGGGCGACCCGGTGGAAGAGCCCGGCGACACCGGCCCGGCGGAAGCCATGTACGTTCAGGTGGGCGGCGACCTGGCGGTGATCCCGGATCTGGATGCGGTGGAAGGCGCCGTCGCCGGGCTGTCGCGATGACCGACTGGGCACGCCTGGAACAGCTGGCGGCGGAGCGGCCCCACGACGGGCGGCGCTTTATCAACCGCTATCCCACCCCGCACCACGGCCTGCGCGAGTTCCTGCGCTGGCAGCGCCAAACCGGCGGCCGCTTTCCGCGCCGCCTGCCGTTTCCATTGCGCCGGCCGGACCCGGCGGAGCTGGCGGCGCCGGCGCCGCAACCGCGCTTTACCTGGATCGGCCACGCCACCTATCTGATTCAATACCAGGGCTGGAACCTGCTCACCGACCCGGTGTTCGCGGAACGCTGCTCACCGCTGTCGTTCGCCGGCCCCAAACGCGCCGTCGCCCCGGCGCTGGAGATTGACCAGCTGCCGCCGATCCACGCCGTGCTGGTGTCCCACAATCACTATGATCATCTGGACCGCGCCGCCGTGGACGCGCTCAACCGCCGTTTCGGCGACCAGGTGCTGTGGTTCGCGCCCACCGGCGTGGGCGCGTGGCTGCGCCGGCGCGGCATCGACCGGGTGGTGGAGCTGAGCTGGTGGCAACATCACCAGGAAGGCGAGGTGGAGGCCTTCTGCGTGCCGGCCCAGCATTTCAGCGGCCGTGGTGCCCGCGACCGCAACCGTACCCTGTGGTGCGGCTGGCGCCTTAACTGGCCGGGCTTCAGCCTGATGTTCGCCGGCGATACCGGCTACGCGCCGGTGTTCAAGGAAATCGACGAGGTGCTGGGGCCGGTGGACGCGGCCCTGCTGCCGATCGGCGCCTATGCGCCGCGCTGGTTCATGGCGCCGGTGCACATTAACCCGGACGAGGCGGTGCGCATCCATATGGATCTGCGTGCCCGCCAGTCGCTCGCCATGCACTGGGGCACCTTCGTGCTCACCGACGAACCCCTGGACGAGCCGCCCAAGGCCCTGGCCGCCGCCCTGGCGCGCCACGGCGTGGCGGCGGACGCTTTCCGGGTGCCGGGGCATGGCGATACCCTGACTTTGGATAATCTCTGAGCGTGCATGGGGAGGAGCCGCGACCATGAAGACCCAGCGTGGACGACGCCTTTGGTGGCTGATCCGCTTGATCGCCTGGCTGCCGCTACCGCTGGCCGCCGGTCTGGGCGCGGTGCTCGGTGACCTGATCACCCGGGTGCCGTTGCGCTACGCCAGCGCCTACCGCGTAGTGCTGATCAATCTGCTCGCCACGCAGCCCGGCATCAGCCTGGCACAGGCGCGTGCCATCGGCCGACAAAGCCTGCGCGAGCTGGGCCGCTCGTTCTGCGAATTCGCCCATGTCTGGAGCCGGCCGGTCGACGAAACCATGGCGCGCATCAGCCGCATTCACGGTGAACAGGAATATCTCGACGCCTGCGCCGACGACCAGCCGGTGCTGCTGCTGTCGCTGCACCTGGGCAGCTGGGAAACCATGAACCCCTACCTGGGCCGCCAGGGCACCAACATCATGTATCAGCCGCACCCGGCGACGCTGGTGGACGAGCTGGTCAAGCAGGCCCGCGAGCGCAGCGGCTGCCGCCTGATCCCCACCAACAACCAGGGTATCAAGCGCGGCCTGGCGACGTTGCGGGCCGGCGGCACCCTCGCGCTGCTGGCCGATCACAACCCCGGTAACCGCAGCAATCCCTACGCGCCCTTTTTCGGCCATCCGGTGCCGACCCCGGCCCTGGTCGGCAAGCTGGTGCAGCGTTTCCGACCGCGGGTGTTTCTGGTGTCCTGCTATCGCGGCGAGGGCGGCATCAAGGATGTGGAAATACACTTCAAACGGGTCCCGGATGTGGAGAACGCCACCGACACGGACGCCCTGCTGAGCGCCATGAACCTGGCCCTGGAACACTGCGTGCAAAGCAACCTGTGTCAGTACCAGTGGACCTATAAACGCTTCAAGTGGCGCCCCGGTGGCCGCCGGCCATGGTACCGCCAGTCCTACCCGCTGCTACGCCGCGCCGCCCGTGGCGAAGACCGTGCGTCCCTCGGCCTGGCGCCGGACAACCCCCCGAACCCCTGAGACGGAGACCGCTCCCGCATGCCCATTGAAAAAGACAAGGTCGTCACTCTGCACTACACCCTGATCGACGCCGACAACGACCTGACCCTGGAGAAAAGCGGCGCCGACGCGCCGATGGTCTACCTGCACGGCGCCGGCAACATCCTGGCCGGCCTGGAGCAGGCCCTGGAAGGCAGGGACAGCGGCGACCAGCTCACCGTCTCCCTGGACCCGGAGCAGGCCTACGGCCGCCGCGACGAGTCACTGCGCCAGCGCTTGTCGGCCAAGTACCTCAAGCACGCCGGCAAGCTGAAGCCCGGCAAGATCGTGCGGGTGCAAACCGAGGAAGGACCACGCATGGTCACGGTGCTCAAAGTGGGCCTGAAAACCGTGGACGTGGACGCCAACCACCCATTCGCCGGGCGCCCCCTGCGCTTCGAGCTGGAAGTGGTGGACGTGCGTGACGCGGACGCCGACGAGAAAGCCCACGGCCATGTGCACGGCCCCGGCGGTCACGCCCACTGACATCCAATAGTGCTACTGTTAGCGACCATTCAAACAAAGCGGGACAATGCACCATGCCGGAATACAGCTATTGGATTATTTTCGGGCTGATCCTGATCATCGGCGAGTTCGTGGTCTCCGGTCTGGTCCTGATTTTCCTCGGGCTGGCGGCGGTGATCGTCGGCGGCCTGGCCTACTTCGGCCTGATTAACGACCTCACCTGGGAAATCACCCTGTTCGCGGTGCTCAGCCTGGCGCTGCTGGCCGGCGCCCGGCGCTTCCTGCGCGACTGGCTGTTCGGCAAGGAGACCCAGGGCCGCACCAGCGACGACAGCGCCGGCCTGGTGGGCGGGCGTGCCACCGTCGAGGCGGACTTCGTCGACGGTGTCGGCTCGGTGCGCTACCGGGGCGCCCGCTGGCAGGCGCAATCGGACCAGCCTTTGAAAGCCGGCCAGATGGTACGCATCAGCAAACACGAAGGACTCTGGCTCACGGTTCAGGCCTGGTCCGATACTTCTTCCACGGACCAAGAAAAGGACTCTGAACAATGATGGGACTCATTATTCCCGCCCTGCTCGCGCTGGCGGTGATCACGCTGCTGTTCATGACGGTACGCATCGTGCCGCAACGGCAAATTTACGTGGTGGAACGGCTCGGCAAGTACCGCACCTCCCTGGAGGCCGGCCTGCACATCCTGATGCCCTTTATCGACCGCGTCGCCTACCGTCACTCGCTCAAGGAAATCGTCCGCGACGTGCCGCGCCAGAGCTGTATCACCAAGGACAATATCGAAGTGTCCGTGGACGGCGTGATGTATCTGCAGGTGGTGGACGCCAAGGCGGCGAGCTACGGCGTCGACGACTACGTGATGGCGTCGCAGCAACTGGCGCAGACCACCCTGCGTTCGGTGATCGGCAAGATCGACCTGGACAAGACCTTCGAGGAACGCGGCGAGATCAACATGGAAGTGGTCAAGGCCGTGGACGAGGCCGCCCAGCCCTGGGGCGTCAAAGTGCTGCGCTACGAAGTGGCGGACATCAACCTGCCGGCCTCGATCAAGGACGCCATGGAGAAACAGGTGCGCGCCGAGCGGGAGCGCCGTGCGGTGGTGGCGGAATCCGAGGGCGACCGGCAAGCCGCGATCAACCGATCCGAAGGTGACCGCCAGGCGGCCATCAACCGCTCCGAGGGTGAGAAGCAGGAAATGATCAACATTTCCGAAGGTGAGAAGCTCAAGCAGATCAACGAAGCGGAAGGCCGTGCCCGTCAGATCGAGCTGCTGGCCCAGGCCACCGCCACCGGTCTGCGTGAAGTGGCCCTGGCGGTCAAGGAAGACGGCGGCGACGAAGCGGTGAGCCTGCGCATCGCCGAGCAGTATGTGGCCGCGTTCGAAAAACTGGCCAAGGAATCCACCACCCTGTTGCTGCCTTCCAACCTCAGCGACGTGGGCGGCACCGTCGCCGGCCTGCAGAAAATTCTCAAAAAGATCGACGCCACCGCGCCCTGATAGAAAGGTAATGTTCCATGCCACGTCATTTTGAAAACGCCGAAGGTCTTTGTCAGCAACCCGACGCGGAAACCCAGCGTTATCTGTTCAACCAGACCATGCTGCGAATCAAGGATCCGAAAGTCAGCCTGGACTTCTACACCCGGGTGCTGGGCATGCGCCTGGTGCGCAAACTGGATTTCCCGGAAATGAAATTCAGCCTCTTTTTCCTCGCCTATCTGGGCGACGAAGAAGCCGCCCGGGTACCCGAGGATGACGCCAAACGGCTCACCTACACCTTCGGCCGCGAAGCCATGCTGGAACTGACCCACAACTGGGGCAGCGAGGACGACCCGGACTTCCAGTACCACAACGGCAACGACGAACCCCAGGGCTTCGGCCATATCGGTGTCACCGTCCCCGACGTGTACGCCGCCTCACAACGGTTCGAAAAACTTGGCGTCCCGTTCGTAAAAAAACCGGACGACGGCAAAATGAAAGGCCTCGCCTTCATCAAAGACCCAGACGGTTACTGGATCGAGATTATCCAGGCCGACATGATGGAAAAGCAGCAGAAAGGTTAGCAGAACTTCTGGGGAGGGATGGGGGAGCGGGCCATGCCCGCTCCCACCATTCCTGGGTTACAACTCCGGGGTAAAGGTCGGCGCCACCCGCGGCTGGAACTGCTCCTGATAGGCGTACGCGAGCTTGATCAGGGTCTCCTCATCAAACTCGCGGCCCAGCATCTCCATGCCCACCGGCATGGCCGGCTCCAGGTCTTCCGCCATGCCGGCCGGCATCACCAGCGCCGGGAACAGCGAGAACGGGCTCAGACGGTTGTTGCTGCCGGCGGAGGGATTGTTGCCCAGATCGCCGGCCAGACCGGTGATGGCCGGGTAGAGCAGCACATCGTAGGCTTCGCCCAGCGGATTACCGTCCACGTCCAGATTATCCAGCGCCCGCATCAAACGTTCGCGTACGAACACCGGCCGTTCAACCGTGTTCTTTTCGTACACCACCCGTTGCTCGTCGGTCAGGTTGTTCAGGTCGATGCCGCCCCGGAACTCAAGGCCGGACTTGTAGCTGTCGAGATAACCGCCGCTGGCGACCAGCTCGTCATAATCGAGGATGTGGCCGTCCATGGTGTTCGGCCAGCTGTTGAGGTATTCCTCCAGGTCGTGGCGGAATTCGTAGCTGGACATGGACTGGTAGTCGCCGAGGATGGTGCCGAGGTCGTCGATGGTCACGTCTTCCACCACGGCGCCGGCGGCTTCCATGTTGGCGATCGCCTGATCCATCACCGCCAGCACGCTGTCGTTGGTGCCGAAAAGATCACGGACCACGCCGATGCGCGCGCCGTCCAGACCGTCGGCGTCGAGGAATTCGGTGTAGGTTTCCGGTACGCCGGTAACCTGCTCATATTCCTCTTCGTTGTTGATCAGGCGGGCGTCGATTTCAAAGCTGACCCGCTGGTTGCTGGCCGGTGAGGTGTCGAAGCCGACCATGGCGTCCATCAACAACGCACAGTCTTCCACGGTACGGCACATGGGCCCGCCGGTGTCCTGCCAGGTGGCCAGCGGCATGATGCCGTCCAGGCTTACCAGGCGCAGGCTGGGACGAATACCGACCAGACCGTTCAGGCTGGAGGGCACGCGCACGGAACCGCCGGTGTCGCTGCCAGTACCCAGCAGGGCCAGGCTGGCGGCGATGGCGGTGCCGGTGCCGGTGGACGAGCCGCCGGAGCCCTTGGTCAGATCGTAGGGGTTTTTGACCAGGCCGCGCACCGAGCTTTCGCCACGGAAACCGAACGCGAATTCATCCATGTTCGCCTTGCCCAGCACAATGGCGCCGGCCTCGCGCATCCGGCGCACCGTGTAGGCGTCCCGGGTGGGCTGATTGTACTGGAACGCCAGCGCACCACCGGAGGTGGGCATCTGCTCCGTATTGAAGTTGTCCTTGGGCAGAACCGGCACGCAGTACAGCGGGCCATCAATGCCGGTGACCGCGAAGTTCAAATCCTTTTCCCGGGCGTCGATGATCGCCTCCGGGTTGATCGCCACCACGCTGTTCAGTTCGGTGGTGGAGCCGGTGTCGTCATAGGCTTCGATACGGTCAATGTAACCCTGAACCACTTCCTCACAGGTAACGCCACCGGTTTCCAGAGAGGTATGCAGATCGGCGACGGTCGATTCAACAAACGAAAACGCGACGCCATCGTCGCCACCGGACGGCGGTGTGCCCGCATCGTCGGACGAAGAGGATGAGCCGCCGCAACCGCTAAGCAGCGCTGCGAGCACCGCGGAGCCCACCAGTAATTTGGGATCAAACATGAACATTCCTCAGGCAGAATCAAGACAAGGCACCCCATAGAAGGAGGCCGTAAAACACAACAAAAAGCGGGCGTCCGGGCAGAGGATCGGAAACGCCCGAAGCAATTGCATCAAGAAACATGCCAGAGTTTGGAAAGGCTTAGACGACGTGGACTTGCAAGACGGTGTGTCTTTTTCCAGGTAATTAAACAGGTAAATTTAGATGTATTTTGGTGCACCTGATGCCCTGTTCCGAGGCTCCGGCCAGGGCATTCGCATGGCGACCGTGTGCGCCGATTATCGCGGGTTCAGAAACATCCGGTTTCTGCCCTGAACCAGATCCACCGATCTGCCGTCGCTGAATTCCAGGGTAGCGTTGCCGTCGCTGTTGATATCCAGATCAATGGCGCCGGGCAAGCAGCTGTCGGACACATCCACCGTCAGGTGATGGATGTTTTCCAGAGACCCGGACAACGTATTGCCGCCCGGTAAGTCCGCGTCCCGGGTGAGCGTCCGCTGCGTGCTGGCCCAGGGCACCGGGTAAGCACCCAGGCCTGTATCGAAATCGGCGTCGGTGCGCGGTGTACCGCAGCCGTCGCTGTACAGGGAGATGCGGCTGGGGCTGGTCGAGCGGTTGGTGATATTACTCACCCAGTAGGCCCGGTTATGGTCGATGCCGTATTCCGGATAAGCCTGCGCCGGGTCGTAATAGTACTCCACGGTGGCGGGCTGGCTGACGGCGGCGCGGTCGGCGCTGTAGTCCGCCATTTTTTGCCATTCATCCAAAAGAATGTAGGTCAGATGCTCCGCCGGGAGATGCAGATAGAAGACATAGTCCGAGTCCCCGGCGACGAATTTTTCCTGAAGCGCCAGGGCCGTGGTGATATGTACCAGTTCATCGGCCGCGCTGTAGGCATTGGCCATGGGTATGTGTTCAAGATTGCCGAGGTAATCCAGAACATTGTCTTCGGCGCCGATGCTGAACTGTTGCTGAAGCTCCTGGAAGGCACTCAATGGAACATCAAGCAGCTCAATGCCGGTGAGGTCCGCCAGGGAACCCAACAGGGTTCTCTCAAGCGGCAGGTTCAGCAGGCTGCCGGTGAACCCAACCCAGTTCACGCCCGCCGCATAATCCTGGGGATACAACGACGCCAGGCGCAGAGTGCCGTAGCCCCCCATGGAGTAACCGCTCACCTGCACCCGGCGCTCGTCGATTTCATAATGCGCCTGTACGTCCGCTCGCACGTCCAGGACGTCCCGTTCCGACAGGCCGGTATAGAAGCCGCGAGGGCCCCGGCCCAGGGGCGCGGCGAGTATCCGGTTATGGGCGTCGCCGAAGGCGGCCTGGAAATTCGGCTGGTTGATCTGGCTGGCATGGTTGGCTTCGCAGCCATGCAGCACCAGCTGCAGCTCATGGGGCCCGGGCGCCTCCGGCACATAGACGCCGTAGGGCTGGTATTTCCCTAAATAGTGGAAGTACTGATCGCAGGGCAGGCCGGTGTCGCCCTGGCGACCGGGCACGCCGCGCAGGGACACCCCTTCGCCGGGCGGCAGGGTGTAATCGGACGTGTAGACACGCTGCTGGAACCCGGTGACCGGCTCCGCCGGGCGGGTCACCCGCCTTTCCATGTCACTGCGCGCCACCACTTTTCCAAACAGGGAGATGTCGCCGTCACCCAGGGCGCGGGCCTGGCGGTCCTCCCAGAAATTGCCGGCGTCGGGGAGTATCTGTTCCGGCACGGAGGCGGCGCGGGCCAGCTCCCTGGGACCCCGGAACGCGACGTTCATGACCGTGCCATCGCTCTGGGCCACCACGGCCTGCACACGCCATTCGTCGCTTTCCGGGGCGGGGATCCGCCCTTCGATCACGTTATTGATCGGGTCGCCTTCCCTAAAGGTGTGGATGACGTCCCAGCCGTCGCTGTGAATGCCCAGGCCGGGCCAGACGCCCCCACCGGTGCCGCGGTTATTGTCGGTATCGATGGCGATGGCGGCGATGCTGTCGTCATCGCCGTAGAGCGTATTCAGCTCGAAGCGTACCGCCAGCTCATCGCCGTCGAGGGACAACGCCAGCGACACCAGATCCGCGGTGTTCTCCATTCCGCTGGGATAACGCTGGTCACCGGCCGTGGGCGAAAGCAGGCCTGGCGTATTGGCCACCGGGTTAAACAGGCCTCCACCCCGCGATATCAGATTGGCCACCGTCAACGGCGACAGTCCCACCAACCCGACATCGGCGCCGTAGTCATCGTAAATATAGTCGCGGTAGATAAGCGTGCCGTCACAGAGTTCGGTGGTACCCGCTACCCAGCTGGTCTTGTGGCAATCCACCGGAATCACTTCCGGTTCTTCCGGTTGTTCGGGGACACTGGGGGACGGCTGCCGCGCGGCATCCGGGGCTGGTGGCTCACTGTTGGAGCCACCACCACCGCAGGCGCTGAGTAACAGCGCCAGGCCGGCGAGTGACACAATAAACTTGCTCATGATTATTATTCGTCTGGTAAGAATGGCGATCAGATAATCTGATGTTCAGAGCAAGAGGGTACCGCCGCTCACCGCGATATTTTGTATCGGTCTTGTTGTCCTTCGGCGATCAGGCCATCAACGTCCACAAGGACGCAAGCAAGGCCACCGGCGCGGTCTCGGCGCGCAGCACCCGTTCGCCAAGGGCGAAGCCGACGAAGCCCGCCGCTCGGGCGGCCGCCAGTTCGTCGTCGGAGAAGCCGCCTTCCGGGCCGGTGAGCAAGGCGATGTCGGTGGCGTCGCGCACCGCGCCGGCATCCAGCGCCCGTTCGCCGGGATGGGCGATCAACTTCAGGCCCCGAGCCTGTTCCATGAAGGTGTTCAGAGGCATAACGCCGTCCACCACCGGCGGCCGATTCAGCCCGCACTGTTCGCAGGCGCTGATCGCCACCTGCCGCCAGTGCTCCAGCTTCTTGTTTTCACGGTCGCCCTTGAGGCGCACTTCGGTGCGCTCGCTCTCCAGTACCCGGATCGCCGCCGCGCCCATTTCCACCGCTTTCTGAATCGCGAAGTCCATGCGGTCGCCTTTGATCAGCGGCACACCCAGGGTCACCGGGCGGGGCGCGGTACGGTCGATGTCCACGAAGGTGTGCGGCAGCACGGTGACGGTTTTCTTGTCCACCGCTTCCAGGGTGGCGGACCATTCACCGCCTTCGCCGTTGAACAGGGTGAGAGGGTCGCCGGGACGCATGCGCAGCACCTTGCCGATATGATGGCTGGCCTGCGGGCCCAGCTCGGCGGCGTGGCCGGCCTGGAAAGGTTGCGGATCAAAGAAGCGACGGCTCATGGGTTTCGGTCCTGGTCAGCGGGGACGAAGCAGGCGTGAAAGGCTAACATAGGCGGCCGTTGATTCACTGGACAGAGACTCCCAACCCATGGGCGAAATCATTCCGGCCGCCTTCCAGCCGCCGGCCTGGCTGCGCTCGGCGCACCTGCAGACAATGTGGTCGACCTTCTTCCGGCGCCCCGAGCCGCTCAGCCGGCGCCGGGAAACCCTGCCGCTGGCGGACGGCGACCATCTGCTGCTGGACTGGGCCGGGCCGGCGCCGGAAACCGGCGCCTTGAGAGTGTTGCTGCTGCACGGCCTGTCCGGTTGCAGCGACTCCCATTATATTCGCGGCACCCAGGCGCGGCTGGCGGCGCTGGGGATCACCTCGGTGGCGATGAACTCGCGCGGCGCGGCGGCGCCCAACGACACCGCCCTGTGCGCCCACGCCGGCGAGATCGAGGACCTGGACGCGGTGATCCAGGCGCTGCGCCAGCGCGACCGGCACGGCCCGCTGATCGCCATGGGCGTGTCCCTGGGCGGCAGCCGCGTGCTCAACTGGCTGGCGCGGGCGGACGACGGCTCGCTCAGCGCGGCGGTGGCGGTGTGCAGCCCGCTGCGCCTGGACCTGTGCGCCAACCGCATGGACCAGGGGCTGTCGCGGATCTACCGGCGCCATCTGATCAGCAATCTGCTGGCCACGCTGAAACGGCAGCGGCGGCACCTGGAGCGGGTCGATCCGGCCCAGGCGAAGCGGCTGGCGGCGCTCAACCTGCACGGCATCCGGTCGTTCTGGACCTTCGACGAACGGGTGATCGCACCGCTCTACGGTTTTCGCGGTGCCGCCCACTACTACGCCGAAGCCTCCGCCGGGCCGCGCCTTCGGGCGATCCGCACCCCGACCCTGATGATCCAGGCCGAGGACGACCCCTTCATGACCCCGGCGATGCTGCCGGCCCTTGGCGAGCTGGGCCCCGGCGTCACCCTGGAACTCTCTTCCGGCGGCGGCCATGTGGGCTTTGTCGGCGGCCGTCCCCGGCACCCCGAATACTGGCTGGAGCAGCGGCTGGCGGCGTTCGCCAGCGGCTTTCTGCCGGTCTAGCCCGCCGGCGCCAACAGCAGGGTCAGCAGGGCGCCCAGCCCGCCGGCCACCAGCAGCGCCACCGCCGACAGCGGCCAGTTCCAGCGCAGCGCGCCGACCCGCGCCGGATAGCCGGTGAGGCGCTCGAGCAGCAGGGCATTGGCGGAATAGGGCGTGCCGGCGATGGTCACGCCCCAGCCGCACACCATCGCCAGCGCCAGGCCCAGGGTCGCGCCCGGCGGCCAGATTGGCGCCAGCACGCCGCCCACCAGGGCGCCGGTGACAATCGGGTTGAAACCGGCCAGCCCGGCGACGAAAAACAGCCAGGGCACCAGCAGGGCGGCCAGCGGATACCCCCAGACCGGCAGCACGAAATCCGCGCCCAGCCCGCGCGCCGCGAAGGTGCTCACCAGCGCCCCCAGAAAGGCGGAGCCGCCGACGATCACCAGCTCGTTGGTGACCGGCGCCAGGGACGGCAACGACGGGCGGTGCCCCCGCCAGCGCTCCACCAGCAGCCCCAGCACCACGGTGGCCAGACAGCTCAGGGTCACCGCCCGGGAATAGCTGAGCCCGGCGAGACCACTCAACCCAAAGGTGGCGGCGCAGATAGCGGCGATCACCGCAGCGAACCGCAGCCAGGGCGCCCATCCCGTGGACGGTGCCGGCTCACCGTCGGCGGCGGCCGGCTCCGGGTCGCGCAGAAGCGCGCCGCCCAGCAGGTACAGCAACGCCAGCGGCAGGCTGCAGGCGATCAGCTGCCAGCCCGGCAGGTCGGGCAGGAAGGTGAGGGTCACCACCACCGAAATCGACAACGGCGAGCAGATCGGCGAGGCGCCGAAGCCGCGCAGGGTGGCGCGGGCGGCGTTGCGGGTGACGGCGGAATCGCCGCGCTCGCTGATGCGGCCGCCCACCAGGGCGCCCACCACGCCCACCGAGCCGAAATTCAACGGCACCGACAGGAAGGCCGTGCCCAGGGAAAGGCTGAAGTAGCGGCCCAGAGGCCGGCCCGCGAACAGGCTGCCGGAGATCCGGCCCAGATCCGGAAAGCGGCCCAGCACCGAGGACAGCAACATCACGGTGAGAATCAGCGCGGTCAGCCGGGTCATGGCGTCGGCGGCGTCGATCAGCACCACCGGGCCGTCCGGCAGGGCCAGCACGGCGGCGACGACGACCAGCACAAAGATCACCCGTGCCATCCGGCGCAGGTCGCGCCAGCCCAGCACGATGGCCGCGAACACGGCGGCGGCGCCCACCACGCCGGCACCGGGCAGCGGCGCCAGCACCCCCGCCGCCAGCGCCAGCCAGGCCAGCGCCGAGCGGGGCCGGGCCAGAGCGGTGACCGGCGCCGTCATGCGCGCCGCGCCGGTGGCGCCTCCGCCGCCGCGAACAGCAGGTCCATGGTGGTGTCGCCGGTGCGGAACTCCTGCTTCATGGCGTCCAGATGATCAAGCGCCTCGCCGCGCAGGTAGGGCGCCTCCAGACAGATAATCTGGTAGATGCCCTGGCGCAGCAGGGTGCGGTCCAGCGCCTCGTCGCCGGTGGCGTCCGGGTTCAGGCCGTGGGTGAAACCGGGCCACGACGCCGCCAGCACCCAGGTGTTGACCAGCAGGCCGCGCAGCTCTTCGTCGCTGGCCTCGATCAGACCGCTGTCGCGCAGGCTGCGGTAGATCACCAGGCCGCGCTCCAGGCTGTCCTGGACGAACACCTTGTAGCGCCGGCGCAGCTCCGCGTCCTGGTGGAGAAAGTGGGCCAGGTCCCGGTGCAGGAAGCGGGCCTGCCACATGGACTCCAGGATGCCCTCGAAATAGCGCATCTTGTCCTGCCAGGTGAGCGGCCCTTCCGGCACCGTCAGCAGATCGCGGATCTGCTCCTGGTAGCGTTCGAACAGCGCCGCCACGATCGCCGCCTTGTTGCGGTAGTGGTAGTAGAGGTTGCCCGGGCTGATGCCCAGACCCTCGGCGATGTGGTTGGTGGTGACGTTGCGCTCGCCGGCACGGTTGAACAGGTTCAGGGCGGTATCCAGGATGCGCGTTTTCGTGTCGGTCATAACGGGCCAAATCAAAGCGTACTGCGGGGACGATGAAACAGTCTGTTGACTCCTAGAGTAATTACTCTAAAAATCGAGGACAGTCTAATAAACAAACGCCCAGGGAGGCGCATTATGGTCGCCGAGATCAAAGAACTCCAAACCGAGCATGCGCAGATCGAGCGCATGAAGCGCATTTTCGCCGCCCAGAAAGCGGCGTACCGCCGCCAGCCCTACCCCACCGCCGAGCAGCGCCATGAGCATATTCAGCAGCTCAAGCCGATGCTGCTGGACAACATGGACGCCTGGGTGGAGGCGCTGAACGCCGACTTCGGCAACCGCTCCGCCGACGAGACCAAGCTGGCGGAGATGCTCACCAGCGTGGAAGGCATCAAGTACCACGCCAAGCATCTGCGCAAGTGGATGAAGCCCTCCAAGCGCAAGGTCGGCGCCGCCCAATGGCCCGGCAAGGTGTGGGTGGAATACCAGCCGCTGGGCGTGGTGGGCATTATCGTGCCCTGGAACTACCCGCTGTACCTGGCCATCGGCCCGATGCTGGCGGCGCTGGCCGCCGGCAACCGGGTGATGATCAAGATGAGCGAATCCACGCCGCGCACCGGCGAACTGCTCGAGGAACTGATCGGCAAGACCTTCGCCGAGGATCACGTGGCCGTGGTCAACGGCGAAGTGGACGTGGCGGCGGCGTTCTCCAGCCTGCCGTTCGACCACCTGCTGTTCACCGGCTCCACCACCGTGGGCAAGCACATCATGCGCGCCGCGGCGGAGAACCTGACCCCGGTGACCCTGGAGCTGGGCGGCAAGAGCCCCTGCATCATCGGCGAGGATTTCCCGATGAAGGACGCGGTGGAGCGCATCGCCTTCGGCAAGTGTCTCAACAGCGGCCAGACCTGCGTGGCGCCGGACTACATCATGGTGCCGGAAAACCGCGTGCGGGAATTCGTCGACGCCTGGAAAGCCCAGGTCACTGAACTCTACCCGACGCTACGCGACAACCCGGACTTCACCAGCATCATCAACGAGCGCCAGTACCGCCGGCTCAACAGCTACCTGGACGACGCCCGGGAAAAAGGCGCCGAGGTGATCACCATCAACCCGGCGGAGGAGAACCTGGACGGCAGCCGCAAGATTCCCCACACCCTGGTGCTCAATGTCACCGACGACATGAAGATCGCCGAGGACGAAATCTTCGGCCCGCTGATGCTGGTGGTGCCCTACAAGACCCTCGACGACGCCATTGATTACGTCAACGACCGGCCACGCCCGCTGGCGCTTTACTATTTCGACTGGAACGCCCGCAACGGCGAGCACGTGCTGCACCACACCCACTCCGGCGGTGTGTGCCTGAACGACACCATCACCCAGGTGGGCGTGGACGACATGCCGTTCGGCGGGGTGGGTCCCTCCGGCATGGGTCACTACCACGGCCCGGAAGGCTTCCTCACCTTCTCCAAGGCCAAGGGCGTGTACAAGAAGGGCAAGATGAACGCCACCAAACACATTCTGCCGCCCTACGGACGCGGGATGCATAAGTTCATCTACAAATTCATGCTCAAGTAA
>CENV01030667.1_pt1 | contig 23683 bp, 19 predicted proteins | sample 530231 | NCBI WGS metagenome assembly CENV01 (sample SAMEA2619815, study PRJEB7988) | marine metagenome | biome: marine biome (ENVO:00000447); feature: surface water layer (ENVO:00002042); material: "saline water (ENVO:00002010), including plankton (ENVO:xxxxxxxx)" | depth 5 m | reverse complement strand
CTGGTGCTGGCGATAGTGGCGGGTGACGGTGCCGTGGGCGGCTTCCGATTCCACGGTCTTGCCATCGGGCGCCATCAGCACGCTGGTCATCAGGCCGAGCGAGCCAAAGCCCTGTGCCACGATGTCCGACTGGACGTCGCCATCGTAGTTCTTGCAGGCCCAGACGAACTTGCCGTTCCACTTCAGCGCGGCGGCGACCATGTCGTCGATCAGGCGGTGTTCGTACCAAATCTTGGCTTCCTCGAACTTCTCCTTGAAGCCCTCGGTGTCGAACACTTCCTGGAACAGGTCCTTAAACCGGCCATCATACTTCTTCATGATGGTGTTCTTGGTGGAGAGGTACACCGGCCAGCCACGGTCGAGGCCGTAGTTGAAGCTGGCACGGGCGAAGTCGCGGATCGATTCGTCGTGGTTGTACATCGACACCGCCACGCCGGGCTGGTCGAAGGTGTGCACGAGCAGGTCGATGTTCTGGCCGTCGTCGCCCTCGAACACCATGCGCAGCTTGCCGGCGCCGGGGATCAGGGTGTCGGTGGCGCGATACTGGTCGCCGAAGGCATGACGGCCGACCACGATGGGGTCGGTCCAGCCGGGGACGAGGCGCGGCACGTTGTCGATCACGATCGGCTCGCGGAAGATGGTGCCGCCGAGGATGTTGCGGATCGTGCCGTTGGGCGAACGCCACATCTGCTTGAGGCCGAATTCCTCGACGCGCGCTTCATCGGGGGTGATGGTGGCGCACTTCACGCCGACGCCACATTCCTTGATCGCGTTGGCGGCATCGATGGTGATCTGGTCGTCGGTTTCGTCGCGCTTTTCGACCGAGAGGTCGTAGTATTTCAGGTCGACGTCGAGATAGGGCAGGATCAGCCGTTCGCGGATCCATTGCCAGATGATCTTCGTCATCTCGTCGCCGTCGATCTCCACGATCGGATTGAGCACCTTGATCTTGGCCATGCTTGGTCCCTGTTTGTCTGGAATGAATGGGAAGAGTTTGCGAGCGTCTTAGGCAGGGCGCGCAGGCTGCGCAAGAGGAGGCGGCGCGGCAATGCGGCTGAGACTGGCGAGCGCATGGATCGCCTGCGGGGCGTAGCGGGCAGCAAGGGCTGCGAGTGTGGCGGCGCGAGGGCTTTCCGCCAGCGTGCGGGCAAGCCGGGCGACGGCTACCGGACGTCTGGCCTTGCGGGCGAAGGCCTGCTGGTAAAGCGGCGCGCCTTCTGGCCCGTGGTCGAGCCAATGGGCGGCGGCCATGTGCCCGCTTGCCAGCGCGATGCTGATGCCCTCGCCGGCGAGTGAGGGGATGACGGCGGCCTGATCGCCCAGCCGGAATAGTCCGGGCGCAGTATCGCGCGCGATCCAGCCATAGGGCACCGCGCCGATCGATTCGACGCGCGCTGTGTTCCAATCGTCGCCAAGGCGGTGCGATAGGGCGGGCTCTTGCGCTGCCAAGCGGGCGAGCAGCGCCTGTGGAGAGCCACCGGCCTCGGCCAGCGCCGACTTGCGCAGGGCAAGGCAGACGTTCGCGGTGCCATCTTCCTGCAGCACGATTCCCGCGTAGCCTCGCGCGAACAGGTGCAGTTCGATGGCATCGGTCAGCAGGTCGCGCCGTTTTGTGGTGGCGGGCAGGCGGAGCCGCAGGCCGAGCGCGGGGTCATCGGAATGTCGTGGGCGCGCCGTGCCGCGAATGTCGTGCTTGCCACTGGCGAGGAACAGACTTTCGCTGGGCCAGTCTTGCGCTTTGCCGTGGGCGACACCCGGTTCGATGGCGGTGATGTGGTCAAACACCAGCCTTGCGCCCGCCGCCTGTGCAACCTGTCGCAGCGCCGTATCGAGCGCGTGGCGCGACAGTCCGCAGGCGGGATGGGGCAGGGGAGCGGTGGCCTCGCGTCCGGCTGCAAACAGGCGCAGCTGGGTGACAGGATGCGCTCCCAAAGCGAGCGGATCGACATCCAGCGCGCGCAATTGCTCGACGGTGCGCCAGCTCAGGAACCCGCCGCACAGCGGATCGCCCACGGTCTGCGCCCGGTCGAGCAGCAGCGGCTGTGCTCCGCCGCGCGCCAGCACGATTGCTGCCGCGCATCCGGCCGGGCCTGCGCCGAGGATCAGTGGGTCTTGCTGACGCATAGCCTGAACGGAAACCAGCGGGTGACTTCGGCACCTGCGACGCCGGCCTGGTCAAGCAGGCCAGCCCAGTCTGCCGGACGGAAGCTACGGGCAATCGAGGTTTGCCCATCAAGCCGGACGATCCGGTGCCAGCCCATCAGCCGCGCGAGCAGCGGATAGCCAAGATAGCTCAGGGCGTGCCGATGCAGGTCGTTCACGAACCAGCCGAGCCTTGCCTCGCGGTCCATATGCTGCAGGAAGGCGATCAGTTGAGCATGGCTCATATGATGGGCAACGAGGCTGGACACGATCAGGTCGAACTCGTCGTCGAGCGCGGCGTAGTCTCCGGTCACGTAGGTGATGGGCATATCGCTGGGGGTTGCCTTTTGCGCCGCGGCAAGGCTCGATGCATTAAGATCGACTCCCACCAGCCGCGCCTGCTTTCCGTGCCTTGCAGCCCAGCGGGCGATTGCGCGCAGCATGTCGCCATCGCCATAGCCCACGTCGAGCAGGCTGAAGCTGTCGCGCCCGGCCAGTGCGCGTTCGAGAAAGGCAAGGGTGGGGCGATAGGCGAGCGTGAGGCGGTTGACCTTCGCGAGGTCGGCGATGAGCGCTTCGTAGGTGGCGCGATCAAGCGCCGGGTCGTCCATCAGCTCCTCGGCCTGACGCCGCTCAGCCAGCATGATCGTGCCACGCGTAGTGCAGGCCTTCCACCGCCAGCCCGGGCCCGAAGGCCAGCGCGACGCCGTGTTCGGGCCGCTGTGCCATGCCCCGCTGAAGCACGAACAGCACCGTGGCCGATGACATATTGCCGCAAGTGCGCAGCACCTCACGCGAGTGAGCGAGCGCATCATCCGGCAAATCAAGCGCGCGCTCCACCGCATCGAGGATCGAGCGCCCGCCGGGGTGGATCGCCCAGCTGTCTATCGCTTCGGCTCCGGCAGCACCGACTATTTCGCGCAGCGTGGCGGGGTCTTCGAGTTGTTCGACCAGTCGTCCCGGAACCGCTCCTGAAAGGTGCATGGCAAAGCCGGTGTCGCCGACGTGCCAGGTGATCAGCTCCGCCGCATCGTTGAGCGTGAGCGAAAGCGCCTCTCCCAGCGCCAGCCCTTCGCCCGATGCGCTGACCACGGCGGCGGCCGCACCATCGGCGAACTGCCCCATCGCCAGCAGCTGCTCGAGATCGTCGGTGTCCTGCATGTGCAGCGTACACAGCTCGACCGTCAGCACGAGCACGCGGGCAGCAGGATCGGCGCGCACGATCATCGCGGCGGTGCGCAGCGCGGTGATCCCGGCGTAACAGCCCATGAAGCCCAGAAACAGGCGCTCGACCGTTGCAGGAAGGCCCAGTCGCCGCGCCACCACCTGATCGAGCCCCGGCGCCATGAACCCGGTGCAGCTGGCGGTGACCATATGGGTGATGCCGGAAAGCTCGGGCAATTTCCCGATCGCTTCCACCGCGAGATCGGGCGCGCTGGCGGCATAGTGGGCCATGCGCGCGGCGGTCCCCGGTGAGGCACCGGCATTGTAGAAACTGCCGAAGCCGATCCGGCCATCATCCTGGGATAGCACGGAAAACCGCTGGTCGATGCCGCTGCGGGCCATCATGCGATGAAAGATCGCCGCCCCGCGCGAGCCGCTCAGCTGGCGTTCGGCCCAGTCGTTATAGTTGTGATGCACCTCGCATTGCGGGGTCGCCGTGGCGATGGCGTTGACACGGGGCCTGCTGCGGGTGGGGATCGGGGTCATTCAAAGGTCAACGATCCGTGGCCCCGAAGGGTCCGCCTAGGCACAGAATTCGGTCCGCGCGGCGCGATATTCGTCAATCAGCTGCGCGCAGATGTCCGCCGCCGGGCGTACCGCGCGGGTGGCCCCAACGCCGTGTCCGGCCGACCAGATCGTCTTCCACGCCCGCGCTTCGTCGTTCAGCGTCATCTCGCCGTGGCCATCGGGCAGAGTGGCGCTGGCGAGGCTGGGGGTGAGGAAGTTCGCGCCCACGCCGGTAACCTTGTCGGTATAGGTGATGTCCTTGGCGCTGGCCTCGGTCATCATCTGCTTTTGCGCCTCGCCCGCCATGCTTTCAGCGGCGGCGATAAAGTGCGAGCCGAGGTAGCCGAACTGCGCGCCCATCATCTGCGCGGCAGCGATATGGCGTCCGTGGCTCATCGCGCCCGAAAGGATCAGCGGGCCGTCAAACACCTCGCGAATTTCGCTGAGCAAGGCGAAGGGGCTGAGCGTCCCGGCATGTCCGCCAGCACCGGCGGCAACGGCGATAATCCCGTCGACCCCGGCTTCGGCGGCCTTTTCGGCATGGCGGCGCTGGATCACGTCGTGGAACACCAACCCGCCATAGGAGTGCACCGCCGCCACCAGATCGGGCACCGCGCCGAGCGAGGTGATGACCAGCGGCACCTTGTGCTTTACGCAAAGCTCCAGGTCGACCTCGACGCGCGGGTTCGTCTTGTGGACGATCAGGTTCACGCCATAGGGCGCAGCATCAGGGCCGCACCGCTCCTCGATCTCCCACAGCCATTCGTCGAACCCGGCGCTGGAGCGCTGGTTAAGCGCAGGAAACGTGCCCGCGAGGCCGGCCCGGCAGCATTCCACCACCAGATCCGGCCCCGAGACGAGGAACATCGGTGCAACGATCGCGGGGATCGCCAGTCGCGATGCGAAGGCCTCGACCCCGGATGCCGGAGTGACGGTCAAAACGCCTCCTCAGGCAGCTCCATCATGCTCGCTTTGCCGCTCTTGATCGCCATGAACTGCGCCGTGGCGACGGGCAGCAGACGGTCGAAGAAGAACTGCGCGGTGGTGATCTTGGCCTTGTAGAACGCCTCTTCACCGGTGCCTTCGGCAAGCTTGGCATGGGCGATCTTGGCCGCCTTGGCAAAGCAATAGGCCATGGCGACAAAGCCGAGCAGGCGCAGGTAGTCGGTCGCGGCGGCGGCGGCTTCTTCGGGGTCTTTCAGCCCCTTCTGCGCGATATGGCCGGTGCTAAGCTGCAGCGCGCCGAAGCTCTGTTGCAGCGAACCGACCAGCTTGCCGATAGCGGGATCGGCGGCATGGTCCTCGCAGAACTGCGAAACCGGGTGGAAGAAGCTGCGCAGGTTGCGGCCCATCCGGTGCGGCAGCTTGCGGCCCACTAGGTCAAGCGCCTGAATGCCGTTGGTGCCCTCGTAGATCTGGGCGATCCGGGCATCACGCGCGAATTGCTCGACGCCCGATTCCTGAATGTAGCCGTGACCGCCATAGACCTGCACCGCCAGCTGGGCGCTTTCGTGACCAAGGTCGGTGAACAGGGCTTTGACCACCGGCGTCATCAGCGCGATGAAATCGGTCGCCCGTTCGCGCGCTTCCGGCTCCTTCGCGGCGTGCTGTGCGTCAAGCGCACGGCTCACCCAGGCCGACAGGGCGCGGCAGCCCTCGTTGTAGGCGCGCATGGTCATCAGCATCCGGCGCACGTCCGGGTGGACGATGATCGGATCGGCCGGGCCATCGGGGTTCTTCACGCCCGACAGCGAACGCCCCTGCAAGCGGTCCTTCGCGTAATAGACGGCGGACTGGTAGGCGATTTCGCCCACGCCAAGGCCCTGAATGCCGACTGCCACGCGCTCGGTGTTCATCATCGTGAACATGGCCTCAAGGCCCTTGTTGGGCTCGCCGACCAGCCAGCCCTTCGAGCCGTCAAAGCTCATCTGGCAGGTGGCCGAGGCCTTGAGGCCCATCTTGTGCTCGATCGCGGTCGGCCCGGCCTTGTTGTGCTCGCCCGGCTCGCTATCGGCGTTGGGCAGGTACTTGGGCACGAGGAACAGCGAGATGCCTTTCACGCCTGCAGGCGCATCAGGCAGACGTGCGAGCACGAGGTGAATGATGTTCTCGGTCAGATCGTGGTCACCGGCGGAGATGAAGATCTTGTTGCCGGTGACGAGGAAGCTGCCGTCATCCTGTGGTTCGGCCTTGGTGCGCAGCATGCCGAGGTCGGTGCCGCAATGCGCCTCGGTCAGGCACATCGTGCCCGACCATTCGCCGTTGGCCATTTTTGGGAGATAAAACTCTTTCAGCTCGTCGCTGCCATGGGCCTCCAGCGCGACCATCGCGCCGCCCGTAAGGCCGGGGTACAGCCCGAACGAGAGGTTGGCCGAACAGGTCATCTCCTCGACCATCTTGCCGAGCGAATGCGGCGCGTTCTGGCCGCCCCACTGTTCGTCCACACCGAGCCCGGCCCAGCCGCCTTCGCAGAACGCCTTGTAGGCCTCCTTGAAGCCTTTGGGCGTGGAAACGGTGCCGTTTTCGAGCTTGCAGCCTTCCTGATCGCCCGGCCAGTTGATCGGCAGCAGCACTTCCTTGCACAGCTTGCCCGCTTCCTCGAGGATCGCGGCGGACACGTCGCTATCGAAATCCTCGAACCCTTCGAGGTCGCCAAAGCCATCGTCGGTGTGCAGCTCTTCGAGCACGAAGCGCATGTCGCGAATGGGTGCGTCATAGACTTGCATCGCGTCTCTCCCTTAGTTGCGCAGGGGCTTGCCGGTTTCGAGCATATGCTCGACCCGGGCCTGCGAATTTGGATTGCGGACCAATCGCATGAAGCTCTCGTATTCCAGCTTGAGCATCTGGTCCTCGGTCACGACTTCGGTCGGATCGGTGTCGCCGCCGGTCAGCACATTGGCCAGCTCTGCTGCCACGACCTCGTCATGCGGGGTGGCGATGCCGCGTTTGCGGAAGCCGTCCACCGCCAGCTTGAGCGCTGCGCGGCCCGATGCGCCGGGGAGGCGGAACTCGGGCTTTTCGGGCGGCACATAGCCATCGACCATCGACAGCGCGCGCTGCTTGGCGTCAAACAGCAAGCGGTCGCGGTTCATGGTGACCTGGTCGGTTGGACGCAGGAAGCCCAGTTCCTTGGCATTGGCGGCGCTCTTGGCCACGGTGGCGGTGGAGACGATTTCGAACACCTTGCTCACCGCTGCCATCGGCCCCTTGGGTGCGCGCGGATTGTCGATCCAGCGTTCGAGCATCTCGCCGCAGCCGCCCCAGCCGGGGACGATGCCCACGCCGGTTTCGACGAGGCCGATATAGGTCTCGGCATGGGCCTGAATCGCATCCGAATTGAGGCAGACCTCACACCCGCCGCCCAGAGCGAGGCCCGTAGGCGCGGCAACGACGGGGAAGGGCGCATATTTGAGCGCCTTCAAAGCAGCCTGTCCGCCTTTGACCAGCTTTTCGACTTCGCTCCACGCGGCGATATTCATCGCGAAGATAGCAAGGCCGAGGTTCGCACCAGCCGAGAAGGCCGGGCCTTCGTTGTAAACCACCAGCGCCTTGAAGTCCTTCGCCACCAGCGGCACGGCCTGATGGATCAGCTTCATGACATCGCCCTCGAGCGTGTTCATCTTGCCGGTGAATTCGAGGCAGGCGACCCCGTCGCCGACGTCCCACAGCGCAGCGGAGGCATTCTTGATGAGCGGCTCGGCGGAGAGCTTGATGTCCTCCAGCAGCACCACACCCTCGGGGCGCACCACGTCGTGATACTCACCATCGGTGCCGAAATACTGGCGCTTGCCGTTCTCGACCCGGTAGAAGCTGCCATCACCGACCTGTTCGAGCAGCGGCGGCACGGGCAGGCCATCGGCCTTCAGCCGCTCGACCAGCTTGGCCGCGCCGATCTTGTCGATCATCTCGAACGGGCCCGACTTCCAGTTGTAGCCGAGCTTCATCGCATCATCGACGCCGACGATGGTCTCAGTCGCCTCGGGCACGATGCTGGCCGAATAGGACAGGGTCGGGCCGAGAATGGCCCAGGCATAGTCGCCCACCTTGCCGGGAATGGAGATAAGCTTGCCGAGGTTGCCCTTGGCTGCCGAACCGCGCACCACGCTTGATCCGCGCGCGGCGGAAAATTCGCCGCTCTTGAGGTCGATGGCTTCCTTGACCTTGCCGCCGCCTTCACGGTTGATGCGGTAGAACCCGCCCTTGCCCTTGCGGCCGGTATAGCCTTCGGAAATCAGATTCTCGATCAGCGGCTCGCTGCGGGCGATCTTTTGATAGGGATCGTCGGCGGGCAGGGTGCTGGTGAGGCTCTTTTGCAGATAGGGCATCAGGTCGAGCCCGATCAGGTCGATCAGCCCGAAAATGCCGGTCTTGGGTACGCCCATCGGCTTGCCGCCAATGGCGTCGGCATCTTCCACCGATATGCCCATGTCGAAGGCAGCGTTGACTGCGGCCTGAATCCAGAAGGTGCCGATGCGGTTGGCGATGAAACCCGGCGAATCCTCGCAGGTCACCGGCGTCTTGCCGAGCTTGCGGTCGGCAAAGTCGCTCACCTTGGCGACGGTGGCCGGATCGCTGTGCGGACCCGCCACGATTTCGATCAGCCGCATGTAGCGCGGCGGATTGAAGAAGTGCGTGATGAGGAAGTCGCGCTTGAATTCGTCCGAGCGGCCATCGGTCAGCTGCGCGAGCGGGATGGTCGAGGTGTTCGAACTCACAGCCGTGCCGGGTGTGCGGACCTTTTCCAGCTTGGCGTAAAGGTCTTGCTTGATGTCGAGTCGCTCGATGATCGCCTCGATCACCCAGTCACACTCGGCCACCTTGTCGAGGTGATCCTCGATATTGCCCGTTTCGACCAGCTTGGCCGCGCGCTTGCTCATGAAGGGGGCGGGGTCGGTCTTCAGCATCTTCGCAACCGCGCCCTCGGCGATGGCATTGCGGTTGCTGCCCTCCTTGGGGACGATGTCCAGCAGCAACACCGGCACGCCCGCATTGGCGACCTGCGCGGCTATACCGGCACCCATGGTGCCAGCCCCGATCACGCAGACTTTTGAGATTGTGCTGTCACTCATTATTCAGCCTCCAGGATGGTGGCGATGCCTTGGCCGCCGCCGATGCACTGCGTGGCGAGTGCATATTTCTTGCCCTCGCGCTTCAGCAATTGGGCGACCTTACCCGTGATCCGCGCGCCCGTCGCGCCGAGCGGGTGGCCGATGGCGATGGCGCCGCCGTCGAGGTTGATCTTTTCGGTCGGGATGCCGAGGTCGCCGATGCAGGCAAGCGACTGGCTGGAGAAGGCCTCATTCAGTTCGACGATGTCGATATCGTCCATCGTCAGGCCCGCCCGCTTAAGCGCCTTCTTAGTCGCTTCGACCGGGCCGATACCCATGATCTCGGGCGCGCAGCCGGAAATGGCCATGGACTTGATCTTGGCGATGATCGGCAGCCCGTTGGCCTTGGCATATTCCTCCGAGCAAACCAGCACGGCGGCCGCGCCATCTGTCAGCGGGGAAGAGGTGCCGGCGGTGACACTGCCGTTCTTGTCGAAGGCGAGCTTGAGACCGGCAAGGTCTTCGGCAGTGGTGCCGGGGCGGGGCGTGCCGTCCGCGTCAACAAGGCCATTGGCGGTCTCGATCGGGATGATCTCGTCCTTCAGCTTGCCCGCTTCGATGGCAGCACCTGCCTTCTTCTGACTGGCTAGGGCAAACTCTTCCTGCGCCGCGCGCGACAGGTCATACTTCTTCGCCACGTTCTCGGCGGTGTCACCCATGCCGACATAGGCGGCGCTGCGCTTGGCCAGCTCGGGGTTGGGCATGGGATTGAACCCGGTCATCGGCACCCGGCTCATCGATTCGACGCCGGCGCAGATGAACACCTCACCCGCGCCCAGCGCGATCTGGCCCGCGGCATAGTGAATAGCGCTCATCGAGGAGCCGCAGAAGCGGTTCATCGTGATCCCGCCGATCGACTGCGGCAGGTCTGCCAGCAGCACCACGAGACGGGCGAGGTTGAAACCCTGTTCGCCCTCGGGGAAGGCGCAGCCGAGCACCAGATCCTCGATGCCTTCAGCCTTCACGCCCGTGCGTTCGATCAGGCCCTTGATGGTGTTGGCAGCAAGATCGTCAGGGCGTACCTTGGCGAGCGCGCCGCGATAGGCAGGATGGAAGGGGGAGCGGACATATCCGGCAATAACAGCCTGGCTCATGGGAACGGTGCCTTTCTCTCTTCTCTCCAGCGCATTGACCTTTTGCGCCGTTTTGTTACGATAAAGTTCAGAGCCTGACGTATACGTCAAGCCAAGCAAAATCAAGATGCGGTTTCTTCCAGTCTAACGCATCATAACGGGAAAGGGTGCCTGATGAACCAGGCTGAATCGGAAATCCTGCCGCTCGATACGAGTCGCATTCTCGACGCATCGGGCCACTTGCGCAAACGGGTTCTGACCGAGGCGCTGGACCATTCGGTTGCGACCCATCCCAATCGCATCGCGATGGATTTCCTTGGCCGTGAATGGACTTATGCCGAACTTGGTGAAGCGGTGGACCGGCTGGCGGGCGGGCTGGCCGATGCAGGGCTGGGCAAGGGCGACCGGTTCGGCCTGTGCCTGCCCAACACGCCCTATTCTGTGATCGTTTATTTTGCCGTCCTGCGGCTGGGCGCGATCGTGGTGAACCTCAACCCGCTCTATTCCGAGCACGAGCTGGAATTCCTGATCGCCGACTCGGGGGCGAAGATCATCGCCGTGCCCGATCTCGAAGCCTTGCACGGCAAGGTTGCCGCTGCGCATGGCAAGAGCGCGCTCGAACGCATCCTGCTGTGCCCGATGGCCGACGTGCTACCGTTCTGGCAGGGCCTTGGTCTGCGTACCCTGAAGCGCGGCGACCTCGCCAAGAAGCGTGCCGGGGTGGACTATCTCGACTACCGCCGCCTCGCCGCCCATGCACCGCTGGCGCAGCAGGCCGATATCACACCGGATGACGTGGCCGTGCTGCAATATACCGGCGGCACCACCGGCAGGCCGAAGGGCGCGATGCTCACCCACGCGGGGCTGGCGGCGAATTCGGCGCAGATGATGCTGCACGTGGGCAATGAGCGGGCCATGCAGGAACGCACGCTGGGCGTGCTGCCGCTGTTTCATGTGTTCGGGCTGACCTGCGTGCTCAACTACGGCATCGACACCGCCAGCGAACTGGTGCTGCTGCCGCGCTTCGTGATGGACGAGGTGCTGGCGACGGTGAAGCGCAAGCCGCCGACGCAGATTTTCGCCGTGCCCACGATCTACAACGCCATCGGTTCGCTGCCCGATAACAAGGTGCCCGACCTCTCGATGGTCCGCACCTCGATCTCGGGCGGGGCACCGTTGCCGTTCGATGTGCGCAGCCAGTACGAGCGGCGCACCGGTTCTCCCATCTCGGAAGGCTATGGCCTGACCGAGGCCTCGCCGATCATCACCTGCAATCCGCTGCTCGGGCGCACGCCGGTGAAGGATAATTCGGCCGGCCCTGCCTTTCCGCACACCATCATCGAGATTCGCGATCCCGAAACCGGCGAATGCTGCAAGGGCGTGGGCGAACGCGGCGAGGTTTGCGCGCGCGGGATGCAGCTGATGCGCGGTTACTGGAACCGCCCCGACGCCACCGAGACCGCCTTCGTTGATGGCGCACTGCGCACGGGGGATATCGGCTATCTCGACGAGGATGGTTACCTGTTCCTGGTCGACCGCATCAAGGACATCATCCTGTGCTCGGGCTACAACGTCTATCCACGCATCATCGAGGACGCCGCCTATGAGCATCCGGCGGTGAAGGAAGCCGTTGCGATAGGGATACCCGACGACTACCGCGGTGAGGCACCTAAGCTGTTTATCGCCTTGCACGATGGGATGGACCTGTCCGAGGCTGAGCTTGACGCCTTTCTCAAGGACAGACTGAACCCAATCGAAATGCCCGACGCATACGAATTCCGCCCCGAGTTGCCCAAGACCCTGGTCGGCAAGCTCGAAAAGAAAGAACTGGTTGCCGAGGAGCGTGCCAAGGCCGCCGCGCGCAAGGAGGAGACATCGGCATGACCGAGATGGCAGAAACAGGCTCAGTTGCCGCTGAAGAGGGCCTCAAGTCGATAGCCGAGGCTTCGGAGGAGCTGGGTGTGACCCAGCGCACTTTGCGCTTCTATGAGGACAAGGGGCTGATTCAGCCGCGCCGCGTGGGAGCGATGCGTGTCTATTCGCGGCGCGAGATGGGGCGGATGCAGCTGATCCTGCGCGGCAAGCGGCTGGGCTTCTCGATTCGCGAGATCGGGGAGTTCCTGTCGCTCTACGATGCCGATCGCGGCAAGGAGAGCCAGATGCGCCACTTGTTGCAGCAGGTCGCAGACCGTCTTGGCGAACTGCGGCACCAGCGCGACGCGATCGACAAGACCATCGCCGAGCTCGAAGTGATCGAGCAGGAAGCGCGCGACCAGCTTCCGCGCTGAAACACTCACATTTTCAGTGGGTTAGTGCGAATGGTGGGCGTAGCAAGGATTGAACTTGCGACCCCTACGATGTCAACATAGTGCTCTACCACTGAGCTATACGCCCACACCATTCGGGTTTGCCGTTTAAGGCAGGCGCGCCCTCTAGCGTCAGCTGAGGGCGCTGGCAAGGCCTCAGTTTAACGCCAGCGCCTGATCTTCGAACATCCGCTCCACTTCGAGCACCAGATCACGCAGGTGGAAGGGTTTTGAGAGCATCTTGGCATTCGACGTTTCGCGGCTGGCGCGCAGTGCGACGGCGGCGAATCCGGTGATGAACATCACCTTGGTCCCGGGGCTGATCTCATTGCAGCGCTGGGCCAGCTCGATCCCATCCAGCTCGGGCATGACGATGTCGGACAGCAAGAGGTCGAACACTTCGGTTTCGAGCAAGGGGATAGCGTCCATCCCATTGCCCACCGACATTACCGAATAACCAGCCTGTTCCAGCGCTCGCGTGAGGTAGGTGCGCATTGCGTCGTCGTCTTCGGCGAGCAGGATCCGGATCATGCTTTCTTCCCTGTCCATGAGTGAGCCCAAGCCCTAGCTCGAAGCGGTTACAAATTCCTCCATGGAATCCGGCCTGACCGACTTTGAGACAGCCTGAAGGGGCAAGGATAATATCCACCGTTAGGCGCGCCGCTGTGCAGCGGCCGATTTTGACATAGGCGGCAATCCGGGCCAGCAATGGGCGATGACGCTCACGCCGCCCCGAAAGAGCGATTCGCAGGCATTGCGAGCCCGATCGACAGCATCGCAGACCCATGGTGGTGGCTCGTTGCCGGGAATGCGCGGCCAGCCAGCCTTCGTGCTTCACCGCCGCGATCCAGCGCCGATCCCGGTGCTCATTGCTGTCCCGCACGCCGGGCGGACCTATCCATCCGACCTGCTGGCGCGAATGCGCAATCCAGCGATGGCCTCGGTGCGGCTGGAAGACCGCCTGATTGATCTGGTGGCCGAACAGGTCGCGCTTGAGACCGGGGCTGACCTGCTGGTCGCCCGCGCGCCCCGTGCGATGATCGACCTCAATCGCGCCACCGATGACATGGATTGGGACATGGTGATGGGCGGGGCACCAAGCGGGGAGCGGGGCTCGTTTGCGCGCTTTGCCGCCGGACGGCGCTCGCGCAGTGGGCTGGGGCTGGTGCCACGGCGTCTGCCGGGCATGGGCGAACTGTGGCGCCAGCGCCTGACACCGACGGAACTGGGCGCGCGCATCGACGAGGTGCATCAGCCATACCACCGCGAGCTGGAAACCAGCATGGAACGCCTGCGCGATCGCTGGGGCACGGCCTTGCTGATCGATTTGCACTCGATGCCACCACTCGGCCCGAAAACCGGTGTCGGGCGCGCGGTGGACTTCGTTATCGGCGACCGGTTCGGAGCATCCTGCGATGGCGGGCTCGTGCAGAGCGCGCTGGCGCATTTTTCAGCGAACCGATGGCTTGCCAGCCATAACCGGCCCTATGCTGGCGGCTATGTGCTTGACCGGCATGGCGCGCCGGCGCGCGGGCTGCACGCGATGCAGGTGGAGGTCTGCCGGCAGGCCTATCTTGAGGAAACCATGCATGAGCCGGGGCCCGGTCTGGAGGGAGTCGTCACCGTGCTCGTCGGACTAGTTCGCCTGCTTGCTGACGAGGTTAGCCTGCGCGGCGGCGGGCGAGCGCTGGCAGCCGAATAGGCAAGAAAAAACCACCTCGTGCAGAAAGCACGAGGTGGCCAAGGTTCAGGGAGGAGGTGTGCCTCGGCACACCATCCGGCCAAGCCATGAGGGGAGCTTTGCCGGACGCTTCCAGTATAAGAAAGGCCCGCGCCTTTTCAAGCACGGGCCTTGGATGAAATTGTCGCAAACTGCATCAATCGTATCAACTTCGAAGTGCGGCATCGGCACTTCGAAGCGATACGACGCAATCAGTTGACTGCAGGAGCCTCGGCAGCCTGCGGGCCCTTGCCCTGCTGCGCCTGCTTGCCGAACACGACACGCATCAGGTCGAGCGAGAACAGGTGCGCGTGGATCAGCGGCAGCATGCCGTTCTCGTTCCACTTGCGCAGTTGATCGCCGCGCAGTTCGCGCAGCTTTTCCTGGTTCACCATCTTGAAGCCGCGATAGACGAACGGCTGGTCGGGGTTGTCGTTGCGCTGGATCGAGACTTCGCCGTCCATCAGCAGGTCCGCCTTCACCAGCTCATCGACGAAGCTCTGGGTCTTCATCCCGGCTTCCTCGAACTTTTCGCAGAACTGGAGCAGGTTCTGGGTGTGCTCGGTCGGTTTGTTTTCGGCGTCGAACAGCGGCTGGCCGTCCTTGAATTCGCCGATCAGCGAGCTGGTCGGATCGAAGCACAGCGACAGGTTCTCCGACGACGGGTCGATCTTGGCGAGGAGGAACGGATAGCGGCGCACATAGGCGGGCACATAGGGCGTGCCGATCGGGGCGCCTTCGTCGTCGAAGAACACGTTCACGCCTTCGTTAAGGCCCATTAGCGCCAGCGGCACCGGCTTTTCACCTGCCGAGAACACGATCGGATAATCGCGCTGCGCAGCGGGGAATTCCTCGGCCGTGAGCGGGATCGCATGTTGGTTGACAACCCAGTCGGCCCGGTCGACCGAACGGGCATTCCAGCCGCCGTGCTGGTTGCTGTTGAGCGGAATAAGATCCTTGTACAGGATCGGCAGGCTGGCTTTCGGCTCAGAGGCCATACAATCTTCTCCAAAAAATCAGATTACTTGGTAATGGGTTGTGCGGTCTGGCTTGGCAAACCGCGCTCGTCTTGTGAATGACTGGTATTCAGGCCGTAGTCTTTAGAATTTTCGATTCAGCTGTGCAACCTAGGGCACCAGCTTACCGGGATTTAGTAACCCGCCAGGATCGAGCGCATGCTTGACCTGCTGCAACAGCGCCACCTTCACGGGATCGCCCATGCGCCCGAATGTCTCGCGCTTGAGCTGGCCAATCCCGTGTTCAGCGCTGATCGATCCGCCCCATTCGGTGACCAGGGCATAGACCTGCTCGCTGATGGCCTTGGCATCGCCTTCGTACCACTCGGCGGCATCGACACCGCTCGGGGCGATAACGTGGAAATGGACATTGCCATCGCCAAGGTGGCCGAAGGCGACGGCCTGGGTGCCCGGCCAGTCTTTCTCCAGCAGGGGCACGGCCATATCCACGAAGTCGGGCATACGTTGCACCGCGACAGAGATGTCGTGTTGCACGGCCGGGCCTTTTTCGCGCTCTGCAGCGGCGATCGAATCGCGCAGCAGCCAGAACTGTTCAGCCTGAGTCTCGTTGGCCGCAATCGCTGCGTCTTCGAGCAAGCCCGCCTCGAAGGCGCTGGCCATCATGTTTTCAGCCAGTTCGCCCAGCTGGTCGCGCGTGTCCGCATCGGCCACGAGTTCGATCAGCGCGTGCCAGCCATGCGCCTCGCCAAGCGGCGCGCGTGAGCCGGGGAGGTGGTGCAGCACGTCTTCCAGTGTGTTCTGCGCCATCACCTCGAAGCCTTCGAGCGCATTGCCCGCCTGCTTCTGGCAATGCAGCAGCAACTGTCGGGCTGCGGGGAGGGTTGGCACACCGGCCCAGATCACCCGCCGTTCGGCAATTGCCGGTTCGAGCTTCAGGGTCGCCGCGGTGACAATCCCGAGCGTGCCTTCCGAGCCGATCAGCATCTGCTTGAGGTCGAACCCGCGGTTATCCTTCATCAGCGGGGTGAGGGCAGAGAACACGCTGCCGTCGGCCAGCACTGCCTCCAGCCCGAGAACCTGCGCGCGCATCATGCCATGGCGCAGCACCTGAGTGCCCCCGGCGTTGGTGGAGATCAGCCCGCCAATGGTCGCCGATCCCTTGCCGCCGAGCGTGAGCGGAAAGCGCAGGCCCTCGGCTTCGACCAGCTCGTGCAGCGTTTGCAGCACCAGCCCCGCCTCACAGGTGATCTGCATGGAAGCCGGATCAAACGTGCGCACCTTGCTCATCCGTCGTAGCGACAGCACCAGTGCATCGCCGCTCTCATCGGGCGTGGCACCTCCGCACATGCCCGAATTGCCGCCCTGCGGCACGATCGGCACGCCATATTCGCCGCACAGCTTGACCAGCTGAGCGACCTCTTCGGTCGAAGCGGGCGAGGCGAGGGCGACCGCGCGGCCAGTAAAACGGCCGCGCCAGTCGGTCAGCCATGGCTCGACCAGTTCGGGATCTTGCGTGAAGCCGCGCTGGCCAAGCAGGTCGGCAGCGCGGGCGGCGAAGGTTGCAATGTCGCTCATGAGCGGGCTGATGCCAGCACCGCGGCCACTTTGCAAAGGCTTGCGACAGGGGTTAAGCCACTATTCAACCGGGTGGTCTAGAAGGGCAATCCGTCATGCCAATTGTTTGCTGATGTTTGCCAATCGCCCCTGCGACATATGAAACTTGCTCTTCCTCTCCTTGCCGGCCTTGCGCTGCTTTCCGCCTCAGTGGTGGCGGAACGCGCTGCGCATGCCGAAGGGCCGGGAGGTGGGCCGGGTGAGGCGTCCTTGCCGGGTGGCTTCGAAGGCACGGTTGATCCACGTCTGCGCGTGCTCGAACGCGCGGCAGAGCCGGAAAAGGCGCAGCAGGTCCGGATCGAACGACGGGTGGTGATCCGCATCTCGCCCAGTCGCGGCGCCACCAGCTCGCGCCTCATGGCCGAGCTGCCGCGTCGCACCATGTCAGCCCGGTTCCAGGAAGCCGATCATGCCGATTGCCTGCCGCTTGACCAATTGGCGAGTGTGCAGCCGATGGGCGACGACAGACTGCTGCTGATCACACGAGACCGCCACCTGCTGTCCGCTTCGCTTGACCGTTCATGCAGCGCGCAGGCCTTCTACGCGGGCTTTTACGTGGAGCGGAACGAGGACGGGCGACTGTGCGTGAACCGTGACGAACTGCAGTCACGTGCGGGTGACACCTGCCGCATCTCCAGCCTGAGCCGTCTGGTCGCAGCGCGCGACTAGGCAAGGATCAAGCGCGCCAGACTGCAAAACCTTGACTTTTGCGCCCGCGCGGGCAAAGGGCGCGCTGGTGTTCGTGGCTGGGGCGTTTTCCCGGTCCACGATAACTTTTCGGCACCACGCGATACGGCGCAGTGCCTCCACATGATCCGGACAGATACACCGCCTATGAAATTTGCCGATCTCGGCTTGTCAGACGAATTGCTCAAGGCCGTCAGCGATGCGGGCTACGAGGAGCCGACCGCTATTCAGGCCGAGGCGATTCCGACCGTGTTGATGATGCGCGATCTGATAGGCATCGCCCAGACCGGCACCGGCAAGACCGCCAGCTTCGTCCTTCCGATGATCGATGTTCTGGCAAATGGTCGCCGCCGCGCGCTAATGCCGCGTTCGCTGATTCTCGAGCCGACCCGAGAGCTGGCCGCGCAGGTGGCAGAAAATTTCGAGAAGTACGGTGCCAACCACGATCTGAAGATGGCGCTGCTTATCGGCGGCGTGCAGATGGGCGATCAGATCAAGGCGCTGAACGACGGCGTCGACGTCCTGATCGCGACGCCGGGCCGCTTGATGGATCTGTTCGAGCGTGGGAAAATCCTGCTCAACGGTTGCGATCTGCTGGTGATTGATGAGGCGGACCGGATGCTCGACATGGGCTTCATCCCCGACATCGAGTTCATCTGCGAGAAGCTGCCGACACCGCGCCAGACGCTGCTGTTTTCCGCCACTATGCCGGGGCCGATCGCCAATCTGGCGAAGAAGTTCCTCTCGAACCCCAAGCGGATCGAGGTGAGCCGTGCGGCGTCCACCAACGACAATATCACTGCCTTCAAGATCCCGGTGAAGACCCGCGAGAAGCGCGAGACGCTGCGCTGGCTGCTGCGCAACGACCTGGTGGAAACCGCGATTATCTTCGCGAACCGCAAGACCACCGTGCGCGAGGTCAACAAGAGCCTGCAGAGCCATGGCTTTGCCAGCGGCGAGATCCATGGCGACATGGACCAGTCGAGCCGCATTGCGGAGCTTAACCGCTTCAAGTCGGGCGAGATCAACATTCTCGTGGCTTCTGACGTCGCCGCACGCGGGCTCGACGTGAAGGGTGTGAGCCACGTGTTTAACTTCGACACGCCCTGGCACCCGGACGACTATGTCCACCGCATCGGCCGCACGGGCCGCGCGGGCAATTTGGGCCGGGCCTTCACCTTCGTTTCCGACGAAGACGCCGAAGCCATGGCCAATGTCGAGAAGCTGACCGGCAATCCCGTTGCCGTGTTCGGCAAGAAAGACGTGCGCGTCGAGCTGCCCAAGGCCAAGGCAAAGGCCGAACCTAAGGCGCAGGCCAAGGCGGAGCCGGAGCAGCAGCGCGAGGCAGAGCCAGCTGAAGAGGAAGCTCCGCGCAAGGCTCGTCGTGAGCGGCCTGAGCGCAAAGCTAGCGAAGAGCGTAAGCCGCGCGAGGATCGGCCGGCACGGCAACGTGACCGGCAGGACGACGAGCCAGTGCCAGCTGGTGAGTGGAACGGTCCGCAGCCCAGTTTTCTCGGGGTCAGCGCTATTTGAGCGCCTCGGCCTTCGCCGAATAGACTTAGTTTGTCGTATTGTAACAGGGCTCGGTGCATGCTTCCGGGGCCGTCTTGCAATGGGTGCGAGCGGACGTCCTGACGCTCACCATCTCCTGGCGAAGCGCAATCTCTAAGGTCCTGTAAGCGAAGCACCAATGGACCAGTTGCGAAGCTACAAGGCGAGCGGCACCGACCGCGAGAGTGGCAATACCCGCACGCTCGATTTCGACGAGAGCGATGCTGCGGATGCGATCACAGTTTCCGTGCGCACCTTCGGGGCCGGCGAGTTTCTGCTGTTGTGCGAAGACGGCCGCAGCTGGCGAATCCACGTTGCCGAAGATCACTCCTGGTGGCTTGAGTCCGTCTCTCGGCTTTGAGGCCGGGCCTCAGCGGCCAGGACTCAGCTCTCGCGCCCGGTCAGGTAGAGATAGGCGGGATCGAATTCGCTCAGTTGCGCAAGGCCGTCCCAGTCAAGAATCTCCACCACCTGGCCAGTACCGGCGATCAGCCCGGTCTGGCGTAGCTTCTTCAGCATCCGGTTGACGTGCATCTGGGTGTAGCCGAGGCATTCGCCGATCTGCGTCTGGCTCAAGGGGAAGCGGAACGAGCCGCCATCGGTCAGTCCCACCACTTCCGAGCGGCTGTAAATCTCGCACATCAGGTGCGCGATCCGGGCCATGCCATTGCGGGTGCCGATGTTGAGTAGCCACTCGCGATGCATCGAAGCATCGACCATGGTGGAAAACCACAGGATGCGGGCAAAGCGCGGGTGATCCTCGATCAGCTGCGTCAGTGCCCGATGCGGCAGGCGGGCAACCTTGCAGGGCGTGAGCGCGGCGATCGAATGGTCCAGCACTTCCAGCGGATAGCTGTGCAGATCGACGAAATCGCCGGGGATCTGGACTTCCATGATCTGGCGTTCGCCAGCGGCCGTTTCCTTGAAGCGGGCGGCAAAGCCTTCGAGGATCAGCGAGGAATAGCCGATTTTCTCGCCCTCATGCACGAGATAGTCGCCAGCCTTCAGCTCGAATACGTCTTGCAGCTGGGCCGCAATCATGTCGCCTTCATGCTCGGATAGCGAGAAGCGCTTGCGGATCGTGGCCAGGAATTTGCTGATATCGGGCGCCGCGCCGCCGGCAGTGGCGGGCAACTGGGTGTCTAGAAAGTTTCTCATTATCCGTAGCCCCCAACCGGCTCCTTGCAGTCTGGCCGTTTGCACGGTCCAGGCAATAACCAACCATTACCGACTTTGTGCCCGGAGGAAAGACGCAGCTTTATTCCGCCGCAGTAACGAAGCTGTCGATCACCTTCTTGGTGCCGCTCTTCTCGAAGGCGATTTCGAGCTTGTTGCCTTCCTGAGCGAGCACTTCGCCATAGCCGAATTTCTCGTGAAACACGCGCGCGCCGATGGCGATGTCGCTGCGGGGCTTGGCGGCAAAGCTGGCGGCAGAGCGGGTGCTTTCCTTCACCCGGGCCGGCTTCGTTTCGTAGCCGGTGGCGAGTGCGCGTTGCCAGCCGGGGCCGCGCGAGCCGCTCCGCTCAGGCCGGGTGCTTGCGACATGGGCGAAGGGGTCTTCCTGCTCGCTCCAGTTGGCCTGCCAGAGCGACTTGCCCCCGCTCAGCGTGGTTTCTGCCTTGATGTGCTCGTCGGGCAGTTCCTCGATGAAGCGGCTGGGGATCGAGCTGGTCCACTGGCCATAGATGCGGCGATTGGCGGCGTGGAAGATCGTGCACCGCCGCCGTGCGCGGGTGATCGCGACATAGGCAAGGCGGCGCTCCTCTTCGAGGCTGGCCAGCCCGCCTTCATCGAGCGAGCGCTGCGAGGGGAATACGCCTTCTTCCCAGCCGGGCAGGAACACGTGATCGAATTCCAGGCCCTTGGCCGCGTGCATGGTCATGATGGTGACCTTCTCCTCGTCGGAGGCGGCGTCGTTGTCCATCACCAGGCTGACGTGTTCGAGGAAGTCGCCGAGCGTCTCGTAGTCCTCCATCGCGCGCGCCAGCTCGACGAGGTTGTCGGCGCGGCCCGCGCTTTCGGCAGAGCGGTCGGCCTTGAGCATCGCGTCATAGCCCGATTCTTCGAGCACGAGCCGCATCAGTTCGGCCGGGCTGAGGCTTTCGCTTGCCTCGCGCCAGCGCAGGAAGTCGTTCATCAGCGCGCCGATGGTATTGCGCGCGCGGGCGGGCAGTTCGTCGCTGTCGGCCAGCTGCAAGGCTGCGGCGGCCAGCGGCAGCCCCTGCGCGCGGGCATGGCGGTACATGTTCTCGAGCGCCTTCGCGCCGAGCCCGCGCTTGGGCTGGTTATAGATACGCTCGAAAGCGAGATCGTCGGCGGGCTGGGCGATCACGCGCAGATAGGCCAGCGCATCGCGAATCTCGGCGCGTTCATAGAAGCGGAATCCGCCGATAATGCGGTAGTTGAGGCCGATCTGGATGAAGCGGTCTTCGAACTCGCGGGTCTGATACTGCGCGCGCACGAGGATCGCGACCTGTTCAAGCGGCGCACCCTCGCGTTCGAGCCGCTCGATCTCCTCGCCCACGCGGCGCGCTTCCTCGGGCGCATCCCAGACGCCGACCACGCGCAGCTTCTGGCCTTCGGGCAGCTCGGTCCACAAGGTTTTACCCAGCCGCTGCGAATTGCCTTCGATCAGCCCCGAAGCGGCGGCAAGGATCTGCGGTGTGGAGCGATAGTTCTGCTCCAGCCGGACCACCTTGGCACCGGGAAAATCCTTCTCGAAGCGCAGGATATTGGCCACCTCGGCCCCGCGCCAGGAATAGATCGACTGGTCATCATCGCCGACTACGCAGATATTCTTGCGCTCCTGCGCCAGCAGCCTGAGCCACAGGTACTGCACCGCGTTGGTGTCCTGATATTCGTCCACCATCACATATTTGAACCGGCGCTGGTATTGCTGAAGCACCTCGCGGTCGGTCTTCAGGATCGTCAGCATGTGCAGCAGCAGATCGCCGAAATCGCAGGCGTTAAGCGCCTTCAGCCGATCCTGATAGGCGGCATACATCGCCTGGCCCTTGCCATTGGCATAGGCCTCGTTGTCGATAGCGGTGAGGTCGCCCGGCAGCAGGCCGCGGTTCTTCCAGCTGTCGATCAGACCCGCCAGCTGACGCGGCGGCCAGCGCTTCTCGTCGAGATTGGCCTCGCGGATCATCGTCTTGAGCAGGCGCAGCTGATCGTCGGTGTCGATGATCGTGTAGTTGCTTTGCAAGCCCACCAGTTCAGCATGGCGGCGCAGCATCTTGGCACAGATCGAGTGGAACGTGCCGAGCCAGGGCATCCCCTCCACCGCATCGCCGATCAGATCACCCACCCGGTGACGCATCTCGCGCGCGGCCTTATTGGTGAAGGTTACGCAGAGGATCTCGCTCGGCCAGGCCAGCCGTTCGCGGATCAGGTGCGCGAGCCGGTGGGTGAGCGCAGCGGTCTTGCCGGTGCCCGCGCCCGCGAGCATCAGCACCGGCCCCTCGGTGGTGAGCACCGCCTCGCGCTGCGGTTCGTTGAGGCGGGCAAGCCATTCGGGCGTTTCAGAGGAGGCGGGCAGGGTCATAGGCATGCGAACGTTTAGGGAACGTCGTCGTCTTTCGCAACCGTCTGACGGAGCAGCACCAGCCGAGCCGCGCCGACCTTACGCTCGCTTTCGACTTCGAGCCGCTTTAGCTTGATCTCTTCCTTGGCCGCCACTTCGAGCGCGATCCAGGTGGCGGGGCCGATCCAGCCGAGTCGTCCGAGCCGGTCGAGCGCCACTGCGCCCGCGCCGCTGTGGTAAGGCGGATCGAGCAGGATCAGGTCGAGCGGTTCCTTCACCGGGCTGAGCGAGAACACGCTGGCCGCGCGCACATCGCTTTGCGGCGCAGCGCGCAGGTTGGCGATGTTCTGGCGCAGGGCGCGGATCGCCTGGGCGTCTTCCTCGACGAACAGACAATGTGCCGCCCCGCGCGACAAGGCTTCCAGCCCGAGCGCGCCCGAGCCTGCGAACAGGTCTGCCACGCGCAGGCCCTCGAAGGTGCCGAAACGGCTGGCGAGCATCGAGAACAGCGTCTCGCGAGTGCGGTCGGACGTCGGTCGCGTGGCCTCACCCTTGGGTGCGACGAGTGGGCGGCGACGCCAGTCTCCGGCGATAATCCTCACGGCCGGCCCTTCTTCAGCGAAGAGCGGAAACGTTCGACGTGCTCACGCGGCACTTCCTGCGCCCCACCGCGTGGCAGCTCGCCGATGTGGAACGGGCCGTAGGCGGTGCGGATCAGGCGGCTCACTTCCAGCCCGAGATATTCGAGCACGCGGCGCACTTCGCGGTTCTTGCCCTCGGTCAGCGTCATGATGATCCACTGGTTGCGGCCCGTGCGCCGCTCAAGATCAGCCTCGATCGAGCCGAAGCGCATCCCGTCGATCTCGACGCCTTCGCTCAGGGCTTCGAGCTGCTCCTGGCTGACATCGCCAAAGGCGCGGGCGCGATAGGTGCGCGGCACCCCGGTGGCGGGCAGTTCGAGCTGACGCTTGAACTCGCCATCATTGGTGAGCAGCAGCAGGCCTTCGGTGTTGAAGTCGAGCCGCCCGACCGGCATCAGCCGCGGCGCGTCCTTGGGCAGGGCATTGCGCAGCGCGTTGTAGATCGTGGGCCGGCCGGCCGGGTCACGCTCGGCGGTGATCAGGCCCTGCGGCTTGTGGAAGGCGAACAGCCGGGTGCGCTCGGGCTTGGCGACGGGTTTGTCGTCGACCGTCACCCCGCGCAGGTTCTCGATAATGGTCGCGGGCGTGGTGACGAGGTCGCCATTGC
>CENV01000624.1_pt1 | contig 23699 bp, 20 predicted proteins | sample 530231 | NCBI WGS metagenome assembly CENV01 (sample SAMEA2619815, study PRJEB7988) | marine metagenome | biome: marine biome (ENVO:00000447); feature: surface water layer (ENVO:00002042); material: "saline water (ENVO:00002010), including plankton (ENVO:xxxxxxxx)" | depth 5 m | reverse complement strand
ACTCTCATGCAAAGGTAAGATCAACCATTTAATCCGCTTACCCTTCTTTTTTTGCCGCGTTTTAGGTACGCCTCAAACGGTTCCTGTAGGAGCGACCGGGCGGCGTTCCGCTTTAGTCGCGATGAACCTGGCACGGCGGTGATCGCGACTGAAGTCGCTCCTACAGCAATCTCCAAGCGTGGCGGGTTCAGGTTTCCGACCACTGGCGCAGCAGGTTGTGATACACGCCGGTCAGTTGCAGCACCGCCGCCTCATCGCCGCCGGTTTCCTTGAGGCGGGTGATGGCGGTGTCCATATCGAACAGCAGGGTGCGCCGGGCGTCGTCGCGGATCATGCTTTGTATCCAGAAGAACGACGCCAGGCGGGCGCCCCGGGTGACCGGCTGCACCTGGTGCAGGCTGGACGCCGGGTACAGGATCAGATCCCCGGCGGGCAGTTTCACCTCGTGTTCGCCGTAGGTGTCGGCGACGATCAGCTCGCCGCCTTCATACTCCTCCGGCTCGCACAGGAACAGGGTGCAGGACAGGTCGGTGCGCAGCTGCCGGCCGGGAAAGCCGGTCTGGCCCGGCAGCCGCATCACCGCGCCGTCCACGTGCATGCCGTAGGTGCCGCCGCCCTGATAGCGGTTAAAGCGCGGCGTCAGGATCTCCACCGGCAGGGCGGCGGCGAAGAACAGCGGGTGGCGCGCCAGCGCCGCCAACACCTGGTCCGCCAGCCGCCGCCGCAGCGGGGAGGCTTCCGCCAGCTGCTGGTTGTGTTTCACGGCGGCGCCCTGGGCGCCCACGGTTTCCCGCCCGTCCACCCATTGGTCGCTGGTTTCCAGGGCCTGGCGTATCGCTTGGACTTCCCCGGCGTCGAGCACCTCGGGCACATGCAGCAGCATAGTCGGACCAGATCAATAGTGGACGTTCACGGACAGCAGCGCGGTGCGCGGCGTGCCCGGCGTATAGCGGTAACCGCTCTTGTTGATGGCGGCCACGTATTCCTCATCGAAGAGGTTATACACATTGAGCTGCAGGTCCACATTGCGGTTCAACGGATAGCGCGCCATGGCATCCGCCACCCAGTAACCCTCGGTGTGGTCCGGGGTGCCCACGGCGCCATCCCGGCCGCGTTTGAGACCACCGGTGTAGCGCGCGCCGGCGCCCACGGTCAGGTCGAACGGCAGGTGGTAGGTGGTCCAGCTGGTGAAGGCGTGTTTGGGGGTGTAGCTCAGGCGGCTGCCGCCATCCTGGGACTGGGCCGCGCCTTCCTCCACGGTGGCGTTCATGGTGGTGTAGCCGGCGCTCAGGTTCCAGTCCGGCGTGATGTTGCCGACCACCGACACTTCCACCCCTTGCACCCGTTTCTCGCCGGTCTGGTAGTAGTTGCCATCGGTGGGGTCCTGTTCCACCAGGTCACTGACCTCGGTGCGGTACAGGGCGGTGGTGACCAGCAGCTGGTTGTGGGCCAGCTTCCACTTGGCGCCCACCTCGGCGGTGCGGGCTTTCTGGGGATCGTAGTCGCTGTTGTCGGCGCTGCGGTCGCTGCCGCTGAGTTGCAGGTTTTCACCGCCCGGCGGTTGATGGGACACCGCGTAGTCGGCGTACAGGTTCAGCCAGGGCGTGGTTTTGTGCAGCACCCCGGCCTTCCAGTTGAACAGGGTGTCGCTGCTGTCGCTGTCCACCGAGGGCACCACGGTGCCCACCGCCTGGCCGGAACAGGCCGCCGGGTCGCGGCCGCCGCCGGTGCAGGCGGTGGTGCTTTTGTAATCCGCCTTGTAGCGGTCCAGGCGCACGCCGCCATTGAGTTGCCAGTGCTCGCCGAAGGTCAGGGTGTCGAACAGATAGCCGGCCACCGTGTCGGTGGTGCCTTCACCGCTACTGCCGTCCTTGCTGGCGCCGTAATAGAAGTTGTCGTTGGGATCATAGAGCGAGGCGTCGGGCACGGTGGGCCGGGCCAGGCCGGAGGTCTCGATTTCCTCGCGGGTCACTTCCACGCCGTAGGACAGGGTGTGCGACACCGGGCCGGTGTCCAGCGCCGTGACCAGGCCGGTCTGGTTGGTGAGGATGGTGTTGGTCTGGTCCTTCAGGTTGGGCAGGCGCCGCACCGTCCAGTCCGCCGGGTCGGTGGAGCCGTTGGCGTTCACCGCCATGATCGCGGTGAGCCGGTAATCCTGGTGGGTGCGACCCCAGCGCAGGGTATTGTGCAGCCGGGTGTGCTCGGTCAGGTCGTACTCATAGAGCACCGTGGCCATGTCCACGTCGGCGTCGTCGTGGTCCGATTCGGCGCCGTAGAAGTTCTCGCTGTCCACCTTGGGAGCGGCGCTGATCTGCGGAAACGCCGGGTCCGGGGTGGTGTAGCCGGGCAGCCCCACGGTGGAAACGCCGCCGTCGGGGATATTGTTCTGGGTGATGTGCAGGAAATTGAACGTCAGCCGGCCCCGGTCGTTGAGGTCCAGGGTCAGCGACGGGGCGATGCCCCAACGGGAATTGTTGACGGTATCGCGGCCGGCCACGTCGCTGTCCTGGGCCATCAGGTTGAGGCGCCCGGCCAGGTTGTCGGTCAGCCGTCGGTTCAGGTCCAGGGTCAGGCGTTTCTGGCCGTCGGTGCCGCCGGTGAGCGAGGCGGCGCTGAGCTCGCCCAGGAATGCCTGCTTGGAGGCCAGATTGATCGAGCCGGTGGGCGCGGTGCGGCCGTAGTCGGCGCCGGCGGGGCCCTTGATCACTTCCACCTGTTCGGTATTGAAGGTGTCCCGGGAGATCGCGCCCAGGTCGCGGACACCGTCCACGAAGATCGAGCTGGAGCTGTCGAAGCCGCGCATGTACACCGAATCACCGGTGGTGCTGGCGCCGTTTTCGCCGGCATAGAAGGTGCCCACCCCGGGGCTGTTGCGCAGCGCCTCGGTAAGGGTGGTGGCCTGCTGGTCGTGCATCAGCTGTTTGTTGATCACCTGAATGGTGCGTGGCGTTTCCGATACCGGCTGGGTGAATTTCGGGGTGGCCAGCCGGTCGCTCTTGTACTCGCCGGTATTGGGCGATTGCACCGAAACCTCGTCGAGGGTGTAGGCGCCGGCGGAGGAGGCCATCAGGCCGGTGAGCACGGCGGTGCCCAGGGCCATGCCATGGCAGGGCGCGCGGCGCCCCACGGGGTGTTTGCGGCGGGTGATGTAAGCCATGAAATCAGTTTCCAATTCTCAACGGGTCCAGACGCCGCGACCAGACTTGCCGGCGGCGTGATTCAGGTTTGCTTGATTCTGGCGGGGGGCCACATGGCGGGCCCTGGATCAGCGAAACCTGTTCCCCCGATCCCAACGGGTCGGATCGCCTTGGATGCTAGTGAGAATAAGAATGAGATGCAACAGCGGTTAGGTGGCAATATTGTATCGGAGAGTCGGGAGTGTGCCGGAGAGCCGAAAGGGGCCGGCGGTCTGGCCGCCGGCGGCTGGGGGCAGGGCGGATCAGGGGTGGGTGGCGAACACCCGCACGCCGTCCTCACCGTAGAGCAGCACCTTGTAGGCGTCGCGGCGGTCGCCCATTTCCATGCCCGGGGAGCCCACCGGCATGCCCGGCACGGTGAGGCCGTGGGCGTCCGGGCGTTGTTCCAGCAGCCGTTTCACGTCCTCGGCGGGCACGTGGCCTTCGATGGCGTAGCCGTCGATAAAGGCGGTGTGGCAGGAGCCCATGCCCGGCTTCAGGCCGGCTTTTTCCTTGATGGATTGCAGGTTCTCGGTGTTGTGTACCTCCACCTCGAAGCCGTTGTCGCGCATGTGCTCCGCCCAGGCGGTGCAGCAGCCGCAGCTCGGTGATTTGTACACTTCAAGGGTACCGGCGGCGGCCAGGGTGCTGGTGAGAAACAGGCCGGCGGCGATCAGCAAACGGGTCATGGGAATCTCCTTTTTTCTTCTCTAGTGAACGATCAGGGTGCCCTGATACATCTGCATCTGGCAGGTAAAGCGGTAGGTGCCCGGCGTCGCCGGCGTCAGGGTGACGGTGGTCTTCTCGCCCACCGGCAGGGTCTCGCTGACGTCCAGCTTGTGGAAGATCACCTGTTCGGCGCAGGGGCTCGGGTCGCGCCTGTCGAAGCGCAGGGTCAGGGTGTCGCCGGCGTTGGTTTCGATCACCGAGGGCTCGTAGACGCCGTCGGCCACCACGATGTCGATGGTGCCGCCGTGTTCGGCCCGTTTCGCCGGGCGGCCCTTGGAAGATAGCCAGAACCACCAGACGATCAGGGCCATCAGCGCCAGGCCGACCCCATTGATCAGGATGCTCATGAGCGACCTCCCTTTCCCTTGCCATGGCCACGGGGCTTGAAGAAACGCAGCCGGTTGGCGTTGCTGACCACGGTCACCGAACTCAGCGACATGGCGGCGCCGGCGATCACCGGGCTGAGCAGCCAGCCGGTGAACGGGTAGAGCAGGCCGGCGGCCACCGGCACGCCCAGGCTGTTGTAGACGAAGGCGCCGAACAGGTTCTGTTTGATGTTGCGCAGGGTGGCCCGGGAGATCGCCATGGCGTCGGCCACGCCGTGCAGGGAACCGCTCATCAGCGTGATGGCGGCGGACTCGATGGCCACGTCGGTGCCGGTGCCGATGGCGAAGCCCACGTCCGCCTGGGCCAGGGCCGGGGCGTCGTTGATGCCGTCGCCGACCATGGCCACCTTGCGGCCTTCCTTCTGCAGTTTTTCCACTTCGCGGGCCTTGTCTTCCGGCAGCACCTCGGCGAGCACTTCGTCCACGCCGGCCTGGCGGGCGATGGCGTCGGCGGTGGCCTGGATATCGCCGGTGATCATCACCACCCGGATATCCCGGTCGCGCAGCCGGCGAATCGCCTCGGCGGCGTCCGCCTTGATGCGGTCGGCCACGCCGAGCACGCCGATCACGGTGTGGTCGCGGGTCAGGAACAGGGGCGTGGCGGCCTGGTCACTGAGTTGCCGGGCCTGGTCTTCCAGCCCCAGCTGAATGCCTTCCTGTTCCAGCCAACGGCGGTTGCCCAGGCGCAGCAGGGCGCCGTCCTGGCGGGCGCTGACGCCCTTGCCGTTGAGGGCGCGGAAGTCGCTCACCGGTTGCGGCTTCAGACCACGCTCCTCGGCGGCGTCCAGGATCGCCCGCGCCAGCGGATGCTCGGAACCGGCTTCCAGGCTGGCCGCCAGGCGCAGCACGGTTTCTTCGTCCTGGTCCGGGGCGGCGATCACCCGGGTCACGGACGGCCGGCCCTCGGTGATGGTGCCGGTTTTGTCGAGCACCACGGTGTCCAGCTCGGCGGCGGTTTGCAGGGCGGCGTCCTGGCGGATCAGGATGCCGGACTCCGCCGCCTTGCCCACCGCCACCATCACCGACATGGGCGTGGCCAGGCCCAGGGCGCAGGGGCAGGCGATGATCAGCACGGTCACCGAGGCCACCACCATGTAGGCGGCCACCGGCTGCGGGCCGAAGTTGTACCAGATCAGCGCGGTGGCCACGGCGATCAGCAGAATGGTGGGCACGAACACACTGGCCACGGTGTCCGCCAGCCGGCCGATGGGCGGCTTGGCGCCCTGGGCTTTCTTGACCAGATCGATGATCCGCGCCAGGGCGGTGTCGGCGCCCACCCGGGTGGCGCGGTACACCAGGGTGCCGCTGCCGTTGAGGGTGCCGGCGGCCACGGTGTCGCCTTCGCTTTTCACCACCGGCATGGGCTCGCCGGTGAGCATGGATTCGTCCACCTCGCTGCCGCCTTCCAGCACCTCGCCGTCCACCGCGATGGTTTCACCGGGGCGCACCCGCAGTCGGTCGTCCACGCGGATATCTTCCACCGGCACATCGTGCTCGCCGTCGTCGTCCAGGCGGCGGGCGGTTTTGGCGCCCAGGTTCAGCAGCCGTTTCACGGCGGCGCCGGTCTTGCCCCGGGCGCGCAGCTCCAGGGCCAGGCCCAGGTTCACCAGGCCGATGATCATCGGGCTGGCTTCGAAATAAACGTGGCGGGCCATCTCCGGCAACAGGTCCGGGGCGATCACCACCAGGGTGGAATAGCCCCAGGCGGCGCCGGTGCCCACCGCGATCAGGGTGTCCATATTGGCGTTGTGATGCCGGAACGCCTTCCAGGCACCGACGAAGAAATGCCGGCCGGGAAACGCCAGCATCAGGAAGGTGACCACCGCCACCGCGCCCCAGCCCCACTGGCTGGCGGTGCCGGCTTCCACGGTCATGGTGCCGCCGAACCAGCCCCACAGCATGATCGGCAGGCCCACCGCCAGCGCCACGCTGGTCTGGCGCACCAGCTTGCGGTACAGCTGGCGCTCCTGGGCTTCCCGGTCGTCCTCGGCGCGGGCCGGGTCGCGCACCGGCGCCGCGTCATAGCCCACCTTCTGCACCGCGCGCACCAGCGCATCCGGGTCCGCGCTGCCGCTCACCCGGGCGGTGTGGTTGGCCAGGTTCATGCTCGCCGTGGCGACCCCGGGCACGCCGTGCAGGGCGTCCTCGATGGTGCGCACGCAGGAAGCGCAATGGGCGCCGGTCACCGACAGGGACAGGTCCCGGTCCCGGGCGGCGGGTTCCGGGGGCGACTCCGAGGGTGGCGGCGCCTCCCCGTCGTCGTCCTCGGCGGCATAGCCGGCGTCGTCCAGGGCGGCGCGCAGGGCACCCCGGTCGGCGTCGCCGTCCACGGTCACCGTTTGCTGGTTCAGATCCACCCGCACGCCACGCACGCCGGCCACCGCGCCCAGGGCGTTCTCGATGGTTTTGACGCAGTGCTGGCAGGAGGCGCCGCGAATGGCAAGGGTCTGACTGTTCATGAGGGTCTCCCGTGAAAGAAGCCTGAGTAGGCCCAGTATCCAACCTTGGGGTAACCCCAAGGTCAACGGTGGGGGCGCACATAAACCCGCGTGGACATTGAAAACTTTTATAAAAGCGCCGTGGTTTCGAGACCTGGCCACTGGCGCCGGCCAGGGCCCTGACGGACTATGTGCCGACTTTCGACAGTCGCCAACTTATAGCGAGGACATGGACATGTTGAAGAAGACCCTGATTGCTTCCGCGATTGCCGCCGGCACCCTGGCCAGCCTGGGCGCCCAGGCGCAGAGCACCTCCCCGGTACGGGACAATGGGTTCTCCTACACCTACGGTCAGTTCGGTTATGACCGCTGGGATTACGATCATGGGCCGGATGTGGATGTGATCACCGGCGAAGGTTCCTTCGCGCTGGACGAGCACCTGTTTCTGCGTGGTGGCCTGAGCTTCTACGACGGCGACTACGACAGCCCGGGCAGCGATGACGTGGACGGTAACCGCCTTTATGTCGGCGCCGGTTTCCACACCCCGCTGCAGCGCGGCCTGGACTTGGTGGGCACCGCGGACGTGATCCGCGACGACAACGACTTCAACGACGACGAGTGGGGCTTTGCCCTGCGCGGTGGCCTGCGCCACCAGACCACCGACAACCTGCAGCTTTCCGGTGGCGTGTTGTACGAAGATCTGTATGACGACAACTTCGGCCTCTATGGCCAGGGTCTGGTGCAACTGAACCGGGCCTGGGACGTGGGCGCCCGGGTCAGCTTCACCGACGACACCGACACCATCGGCCTGTTCGGTCGCTACAACTTCTAAGCTTCCACGCTCCAAGCCCCACGGATTTTCGAATCCCTCCCCACCGGCGCGGCCCCAGGCCCGCCGGTTTTTTTATGCTTCATGGCGCCTGGTGGGAAATTTCGATCCAGCCGCGGCGCGGCTCAGGACGCGACGCCCTCCCGACCCTTTTGTAGGAGCGACTTCAGTCGCGATCACCCCTCGGCGCCGCCATCGCGACTGAAGTCGCTCCTACATGTCGGGAACCCACACAGCTCCGCTTCGAGGTGGCGGTTCCGTGGAGCCCGTGGCGCCGAAGAACACTGCTAAGCGGCTCAGGACACGACGCCCCTCCAGCCCCTTTTGTAGGAGCGACTTCAGTCGCGATCAAGCCCGGCGGCGCCGCCATCGCGACTGAAGTCGCTCCTACATGTCGGGCACCCACACAGGCTCCGCTTCGAGGTGGCGGTTCCGTAGAGCCCGTGGCGCAGCAGATCACTGCTAAGCGGCGCAGGGCACGACGCCCTTCCGCCCCCCCTTTGTAGGAGCGACTTCAGTCGCGATCAGCCTCGGCGGCGGCGCTATCGCGACTGAAGTCGCTCCTATATGTCGGGCACCCACAGAGCTCCGCTTCCAGGTGGCGGTTCCGTGGAGCCCGTGGCGCCGAAGATCACTGCTAAGCGGCGCAGGGCGCGACGCCCCTCCAGCCCTCTTTGTAGGAGCGACTTTAGTCGCGATCAAGCCCGGCGGCGCCGCTATCGCGACTGAAGTCGCTCCTACATGTTGCTCCTACAATAACGGAGCGGCACAGCTTCGCAGGCGTGCTACTTCGATTTCCCGCCAAGGCTCGATGAACCTTCTTTTTTCATTGGCCGGCTTCGGCGGTCTGGAAGCGGCGGGCTTCTTCCACCAGCCACTCCTGGAAGCGCGCCACCGTCTCGTTGCCGCGTTGGCTGTCCGGCACCACGAATTGATAGGCGTCGGTGCTGCGGAAGCTGTGCCGGAACGGAATCACCAGCTGGCCGCTTTCCAGCTCCTTGGTAATCAGGAAGGGCGGAATCAGCGCCACGCCGATCTTCTGGATGGCCGCCTCGGCCAGCATGGTGAACAGCTCATAGCGGGGCCCGGCCATGTCCCGGTCCACCTTCAGCCCCAGGGAATCGAACCAGGCCCGCCACATATAAGGCCGGGTGGTCTGTTGCAGCAGCGGCAGGCGGGCGATGGCCTCGCCATCCAGCGGGCCATCGCCGGCCAGATCCGGGTGACACACCGGCACCGGTTCCTCGTGCATCAGCGGGGTGGCGGTGGTGCCCGGCCACTGGCCGTCGCCGAAGTAGATGGCGGCGTCGAAGCGGGTGTCGGCGAACAGAAACGGGCGGGTGCGGTTGGTCAGGTTCACGGTCACGTCCGGATGCTGCTCGCGGAACGACGACAGCCGTGGCAGCAGCCAGCGGGTGCCGAAGGTGGGCACCAGCGCCAGTTCCAAAATGTTATTCGTGCCGTGTTTGCCCATGGCTGCCAGGGTGTCCCTTTCCAGCTCGTTGAGGCGGGCGCTGACCTGGCGGCTGTAGTGCTGGCCGGCGGGCGTCAACTGCACTCCCTGGCGGCCCCGGCGAAACAGCTTAACGCCGAGAAATTCCTCCAGACCGCCGATTTGCCGGCAGATCGCGCTCTGCGTCAGCGACAACTCCTCGGCGGCCTTGGTGAAGCTTTGATGGCGGGCGGCGGCCTCGAAACCCACCAGGGCGGTGGTGCTGGGGATCTTGCGGCGCATGGATTCTCCGGGGCAGGGCGATGAAGTGATGAAAACGCACAATGGGATGAATAATAATCGCTTGCCGGGTGGGATAACAGGTCCATAGGATGGACGCCCTCAACGAGTTCACCCCGCCAGGGGTGTCTCTATATCAACAAATGCATAGGTGGTGAAAACCATGGCGAATCAGGCTTCGTTCAACTGGGAAAGCCCTCTGCTGCTGGACCAGCAGCTCACTGAAGACGAACGCATGGTGGCGGACGCTGCCCGCCAATACTGCCAGGACAAGCTGGCCCCCCGTGTGCTGGAAGCCTTCCGCCACGAGAAGACCGATCCGGCCATCTTCCGCGAAATGGGCGAGCTGGGCCTGCTCGGCGCCACCATTCCGGAAGCCTACGGCGGCGCCGGCATGAACTACGTTTGCTACGGCCTGATCGCCCGCGAAGTAGAGCGCGTGGACTCCGGCTACCGTTCCATGATGAGTGTTCAGTCCTCCCTGGTAATGGTGCCGATCAACGAATTCGGCAGCGAAGAGCAGAAGCAGAAGTACCTGCCCAAGCTGGCCAGCGGCGAGTGGATCGGCTGCTTCGGCCTGACCGAGCCGGACCACGGTTCCGACCCGGGCAGCATGGCCACCCGCGCCAAGAAAGTGGACGGTGGCTACAGCCTCACCGGCGCCAAGATGTGGATCACCAACAGCCCGATCGCCGACGTATTCGTGGTATGGGGCAAAACCGAAGACGGCAAGATCCGTGGCTTTATCCTGGAGAAAGGCTGGGAAGGTCTGTCCGCGCCGGCGATCCACGGCAAGGTGGGCCTGCGCGCCTCCATCACCGGTGAAATCGTGATGGACAACGTGTTCGTGCCGGAAGAGAACATGCTGCCCAACGTGACCGGCCTGAAAGGCCCGTTCACCTGCCTGAACTCCGCCCGCTACGGCATCGCCTGGGGCGCCCTGGGCGCCGCCGAGTTCTGCTGGCACACCGCCCGCCAGTACACCCTGGACCGCAAGCAGTTTGGCCGCCCGCTGGCCGCCAACCAGCTGATCCAGAAGAAACTGGCCGACATGCAGACCGAAATCACCCTGGGCCTGCAAGGCTGCCTGCGTCTGGGCCGCATGAAGGACGAAGGCACCGCGGCGGTGGAAATCACCTCCATCATGAAGCGCAACTCCTGCGGCAAGTCCCTGGACATCGCCCGCCTGGCCCGCGACATGATGGGCGGCAACGGCATCTCCGATGAATTCGGCGTTGCCCGTCATCTGGTGAACCTGGAAGTGGTCAACACCTACGAAGGCACCCACGACGTGCACGCGCTGATCCTGGGCCGCGCCCAGACCGGTCTGCAAGCGTTCGCCAACTGATGTCCGGCGCACTGTCCCACCTGCGCGTCCTGGATCTTTCCCGGGTTCTGGCCGGCCCCTGGGCCGGTCAGATCCTGGGCGACCTGGGCGCCCGGGTGATCAAGGTGGAACGTCCGGGCCGCGGGGACGATACCCGTGGCTGGGGCCCGCCCTACCTGAAGGACGGTGACGGCCAGGACACCGACCAGGCCGCGTACTACCTGAGCGCCAACCGCAACAAGGAATCCGTGGCCATCGACATCACCCGCCCGGAAGGGCAGGCGTTGGTGCGCAAGCTGGCGGCGGAATGCGACGTGGTGCTGGAGAACTTCAAGGTCGGCGGCCTGAAACGCTACGGCCTGGATTACGACAGCCTGAAGGCGGTGAACCCGAAGCTGATCTACTGCTCGATCACCGGCTTCGGCCAGGACGGCCCCTACGCCCGTCGCGCCGGCTACGATTTCATGATCCAGGCGCTGGGCGGTTTGATGAGCCTCACCGGTCGCCCGGATGGCGAGGACGGCGCCGGGCCGATGAAAGTGGGCGTGGCGCTCACCGACATCACCACCGGCCTGTACGCCACCATCGCGGTGCTGGCGGCCCTGGCCCACCGGGACCGCAGCGGCGAAGGCCAGCATCTGGACATGGCTCTGTTCGACGTGCAGGTGGCCTGCCTGGCCAACCAGGCGATGAACTTCCTGACCACCGGCCGCTCACCGCAGCGGGCCGGCAACGCGCACCCGAACATTGTGCCGTACCAGGATTTTCCCACCGCCGACGGCGACCTGATCCTGACCGTGGGCAACGACGACCAGTTCGCCCGCTTCTGTGAGGTGGCCGGTCATCCGGAATGGGCCGAGGACCCGCGCTTCGCCACCAACCGCTCGCGGGTGGAGCACCGCGAGGTGCTGGTGCCGCTGCTGCGCCAGGCCACGGTGATGAAAACCACCCGGGAATGGTTGGACGCCCTGGAAGCGGTGGGCGTGCCCTGCGGGCCGGTGAACACTCTGGAACAGGTGTTCGAGGACCCCCAGGCCCGGGCCCGTGGCCTGCGCCGGGAGATGGAACACCCCTCCGCCGGGGCGGTGCCCACCGTGGCCAGCCCGCTGCGGTTGTCCGCCACTCCGGCGGAATACCGCCGGCCGCCGCCGCTGCTCGGTGAACACACCCGTGAGGTACTGGGTGATTTGCTGGGCATCGACGAAGCCGGTTTGCAAACCCTGTTCGCCGAGGGCGTGGTCGCCTGAGGCAGAATCCGCGCGGCCCCGGATCTCGGGTCGCGCTGCGCTGATAGAGAGATCTGCCTTGACTGGCCGCTCCGTTCCCTCGGGGCGGCCTTTTTTTGTTCATCGCGCTTTGGCGGGAAGTCGAAGTAGGACGCCTGCGAAGCTGTGTGGCTCCGTTGTTGTAGGAGCAACATGTAGGAGCGACTTCAGCGGTGGCGCCGAGGCTGATCGCGACTAAAGTCGCCCCTACAAAGCCCGGGCGGCTTCAGCCGCGAAGATGATCAAGCACCACCGCTTTCATGTGCGCCAGCCAATCGTCGCCGCGCACCGGCGGGGTCACCGTATCGGACAGCCAGAAGCCGTAGGTGTACTGGTTGGAGACGTGGAAAAAGCCCATCGACATGATCGTCATCAGCACGAACCGGGCGTCCACGTCGGTGCGGAACAGGCCCTTTTGCTGGCCGTTCCGGAGCACCGTTTCCACACTGTGGACCAGCGGCAGGGACACCTGGCGAATGGTCTCCGACTGCTGGATATAACGGCCTTTGAGCAGGTTCTCCGACATCACCAGGCGGATGAACTCGGGATGGTCCCGGTAGTACTCCCACATCTGGGTGATCAGGGCTTTCATGCCGAGCACCGGGTCCTCCGGCGGCACGAAATGCCGCTGGGCTTCCACCAGCCGCCGGTAGGCTTCCTCCAGCACCGCCTGATAGAGGCGTTCCTTGTTGCCGAAATAGTAATAAAGCATCCGGTCCACGGTGCCGGCGCCCTTGCTGATGCGGTCGATGCGGGCGCCGGAGAAACCGTGCTCCGAGAACTCCGCCATGGCCGCGTCGAGAATCGCCGCGGTGAGCCGTTCCGGGTCGCGGCGCGTCTTGGCCGGGCGGCGCGGCGTGGCGGATTTCACCGGGGATTTTCGGCGGGGCGGTGATTTCCGGGTGGTGGTCACGGGGGGCTCCTGGCATCGGGGGAGGTTAAGCCTACTATGAGCGTCCCACCGGCGACAGCGGCCGCCGGCGGGGTCATTTCACCGCGCCGCCGGGGTGCCTATACTCCGGCCATGACCCGGATTCCCGCCAGCGACGATGGCACCTTCTTGTGGATGACCTACCGCGCCATGGCGGACGCGGGGCTGGACTGTGCCGCCATCTTCGCCAGCGTGGGGCTGCCGGACCAGGTGCCGGACCGGCGTCCGCGCCGGGTTAACGGCCCCCAGCGGCAGTTCTGGGACGCCGCCGTGCGGGTCAGCGGTGACCCGCACATCGGGCTGCACATCGGCGAACGCATGCCGCCCTGGCGCGGCCAGGTGCTGGAATACCTGCTGCTCAGCAGCCCCACCCTGGGCGAGGGGCTGGAGCGGGTGCTGGCCTACCAGCGCCTGATCACCGATGCCCTGCCGCTGCGCCTGGTGGTGGAAGGCGACCAGGCCCTTCTTACCGGCCTGAACCATCCGGTGCGCCATTATCTGGAGTGCGCCACCTGCATCGCCCTGGGCTTTCTGGAGCGGGTTACCGACGGCGAGTTCCGGGCCACCGAGGTGCGTTTCCCGCACACCGAGGGTGCCCCGCCGGAGACCTACCGGCGGGTGCTGGGCTGCGCCGTGACCCTGGGCTCGGACCAGGGCGCCATCGTGTTTCCGGCGGCGCTGCTGGCGCGGCCGTCGCCGGCGGCGGAGCCGGCGTTGCTGGTGGTGCACGAACGGCTGGCGGCGGAACGCATGGCGGCCCTGGGCCGGCGGGAATTGCTGGCCGATCTGGAGCGCCATCTGGGCGGCCTGCTGGAGCGCGGTGAGGCGTCCCTGGAAGCGCTGGCCGCCCGGGCCGGGTGCCCGCCCCGGGCGTTGCGTGGGCAACTGGCGGAGGCCGGCACCGGTTTCAAGGCGCTGCTGGCCGGCTACCGGGAACGACTCTCCCGGCGGCTGCTGGCGCGCACCGACGCGCCCATCGACCGGATTCTCTATCTCACCGGTTTCTCCGAGCCGGCGGCGTTTTCCCGGGCCTTCAAGCGCTGGACCGGCGAGACCCCCACCGCCTACCGCCGCCGCAAGCACGCGCAGCGGGCGCTTGATCCCGGTGACGGCGATCCGCGCGGTGGCGATCAAAGCGGCTGAGCCCGGCGCCGGCATCATGGGTGACGGACACAGTCATTCAGGAGAACCCGTCATGCTCGGCTTTCCCGTGGCGTTGCTCACCGTCAACGCCTTTGAGTGGTACGCCCACAAGACCTGGCTGCACGAATACCCGGCGCGCCATCGCAACAGCCCGTTCTTCACCCATATCCGCCATCACAAGCGGGCGCGGCTGAACGGCTTCGCCGACGCCGGCTACCGCGAATCCATGTGGCGCGACCAGGAAATGTTCAACGAGAAGGTGGCCCTGCTGGGGCTGTGCGTGGTGTTCACGCCGGCGGCGCCGGTGGCGCCGTTCTTTACCGTGGGGATTTACTACGGCGCCTGGCAGTACTGGCGCAAGCACAGCCGCGCCCATCTGGACCCGGATTGGGCCCGGCGGCACCTGCCCTGGCACTACGATCACCATATGAACCGGGACCAGAACGCCAACTGGTGCGTGACCCGGCCCTGGTTTGATTACCTGATGGGCACCCGGGTGCCGGGGGCGGATTCGGTGACCGAGAGCAACCCGCTGGGGTTGCCGCTGCCGGCCTGGCTGGAAAAGCCGGTCAACCGGCTGGCCCGTCGCTGGCGGCCGGCGCGCGCCGAGGCGCCGCTGGTGGTGGCGGCCTAGCCGCGCACCGCGGCGGCGGGCTGGACCCCATGGCCGGCGGGGTGGAGCCAGCCGCGCAGGGGCGTCCAGTCGCCGCTTTCCCGGGCCTGCTCCAGGGCGTCCGTGAAGCCCGGCCAGCGCGCTTCCAGCGCCTCGCGCAGGGCGGCGTTGTCGTCGTCGGCAAGTTGCGAGAGGGCCGCTTCCGGCTGGCTGGCGTCGATCAGCTCGATGCCGCGCGGCGACAGATAAAGGCCCGCTTGCGGATCGGTGGCGCCGCGCTGCCGATCCAGTTGGGTCAGCCGCCGGTCCAGGGTGTCCAGGGCGCAGCGCAGGCTGTCCGGGTCGCCGGCGGCGTCGCCGCCCAGGGCATCCAGATCCGCCTGCAATTGTTCATCGGCCAGCCGCAGGTAGGCGCGGCGGCGGGCCGGGGCGTCCACCTGTACGGCGGCGTCCTGTTCCACAGCGTTGGACGGCACCGCGGCCTCCTGGCGGCCGGCGCGGAAGTCCGCCGCCCGGCGCGGTGCCTCGGCCACCCCGGCCACCAGCAGCCGCAACGGCTGGAAACCCAGGGCCACTTCGCCCTCGCCGGTGGCGCCCTGCTGGCGGCGCAGGTTGGCGGCGGTCAGCTCCAGGGCCGGGTCGTTGACGATGCCGGAGTCCGGCCAGGCCGGCAGGGCATCCACGTAGGCCGGATAGAACGGCCAGTCGTCCAGGCGCTCCAGCCGTTCCGGCACGCCGCGCTGGCAGGCCACCGCCGCCAGCGACAGATAATGATCGTTGAAGGCGGCGTACAGATCGGCCCAGGCGGTGCGCGCGCCGGCCAGGCTGTCCGGGTCCGGGGCGTCGAGCAGGGCGTCCAGGGCGTCCCGCCAGGCCTGGCGCTGGTTGCCCAGGGCGGTGGCGCCGGCCTGGTCATTAAGCGGGCGCAGGTCGGTGTTGCCGTCGCCGCCGGGGGCCGCGCCGGTGGGCCGGCCCGGTTGCGGCGAGCCGGCGTCCGGCTCCGCCGGGGTGGCCGTGTCGGTGGCGTCGCAGGCACTCAGCAGCAGGGCGGGCAGCAGCGCCAGCAGGGCCGGCCACCGGGGCCTGAGAGCGGCGCTCATGAGGAGGCTCCCACGGAGGTTTGGCGCAGGGAAATCACCGGCCAGCCCCGTTCCCGGGCGGCCTGCTCCAGGGTCTCGTCCGGGTCCACCGCCACCGGATGGTCCACCTTGCCCAGCAGCGGCAGATCATTGTGGGAGTCGCTGTAGAACCAGCTGCCGGCGAGGCTCTCCTGGTGCTGTTCCAGCCAGCTGTTGAGCCGTTCCACCTTGCCTTCCCGGTAACTGGGCACGCCGGCCACCCGGCCGGTGTAGCCGCCCCGTGGGTCGCGCTCGGCGGTGGTGGCGATCAGATGGGGCACGCCCAGCCGCTCGGCGATGGGGGCGGTGATGAAATCGTTGGTGGCGGTGATGATCATCAGGGTGTCACCCTGTTGCCGGTGTTTGGCCACCAGCTGTTCCGCCGCCGGCAGCCACAGGGCATCGATCACCTGGTCCATGAAGTCCCGGCGCAGGGCGTGCAGTTGTTCCAGGGGCCGGTCCTTGAGCACCGACAGCACGAACTCCTGGTAGGCGAAGATGTCCAGATCCCCGTCCAGGTAGTCCTGGTAGAAGCGGTCGTTGGCCGCCTTGTAGCCGGCCCCGTCCACCTCGCCGCGGCCGACCAGGAATTCCCCCCACTGATGGTCGGAATCGCCGGCGATCAGGGTATTGTCCAGGTCAAAAATGGCCAGTGTCATGCATGCTCCCGGGGCGCGCCCGTTGTCGTTGGAGGAAGGTGCGGAAAGTCAGCGGCAGCTTACCAAAAGCGCGTCCGTGACGGCAGCCGATTGATCGCCGCCGGGCCGACAAGGTTTAATGGGAATATTGCGCGCCTGTACGGCTGGGTTCCGCGCCTTCCCGCGAACCCCGTGCCGCGCCATGGGATTGAAGGCAATGACAGGCATCATCGACGACAAAGGATACCGGCTGAATGTCGGCATTGTGATCGCCGCCCCGGATGGGCGGGTTTTCTGGGGCCGCCGGGTGGGCAACCGCGACGCCTGGCAGTTTCCCCAGGGCGGCATGATGCCGGGAGAGAGCCCCGAGGACACCCTGTTCCGCGAGTTGGAAGAGGAGACCGGCCTGTTGGGCGAGCACGTCAGCGTGCTGGCCACCACCGACGGCTGGCTCACCTATCGGCTGCCGCGCCGCTTCCTGCGCCCGCCGCGCAACCGGCCGGTGTGCATCGGCCAGCGACAGAAGTGGTTTCTGCTGCGCCTCAACGCCGAGGAGGAGGTCATTGATCTGGCCCGTTCGCCGGTGCCGGAGTTTCAGGACTGGCGCTGGGTGAACTACTGGTACCCGATCCGCAAGGTGGTGCATTTCAAGCGCGGCGTCTATGCCCGCGCCCTGCGTGAGCTGGCGCCCGCCCTGCGCCGCGACAAGCGCCACGGCTAGCGATCCGTCCACGCCACACCGACCAGAGAGGAACACACATGCTCGATACCCTGCGCCGCATCGTGCAGGAAGTGAACAACGCGCCGGATATCCGATCCGCCCTGGATCTGATGGCCCAGCGCGTGCGCGATGCCATGGGCACCGAGGTGTGTTCCATCTATCTGCGGGACAACAACGAAGAGCGCTACATGCTGATGGCCTCCGAGGGCCTTAAGCGCGAGGCGGTGGGCCGGGTCAGCCTGGGCACCTCCGAGGGGCTGGTGGGCCAGGTCGGGCAGCGCGAGGAACCGATCAACCTGGAAGACGCCTTCGCCCATCCCAAATTCCACTATCTGGCGGAAACCGGCGAGGACCCCTTCCATGCCTTCCTGGGCGTGCCGGTGATGCACCACGGCGAGGTGCTCGGCGTGCTGGTGGTGCAGCAGCGCGACGCGCGCCGCTTCGACCAGAGCGAGGAAGCCTTCCTGGTCACCATCTCCGCCCAGCTGTCGGCGGTGATCGCCCACGCTCATGCCTCCGGCGTGCTGTTCGACCAGCTCGACACCCAGGACCTGCCCAGCATCCACGATGGCCAGCCCGGCTCCACCGGGGCCGCCATCGGCATCGGCGTGCTGCTGTTCCCGGAGACCGACCTGTCCTCGGTGCCGGACCGGGACGCCACCGACATCAGCGGTGAAATCGCCCTGCTCGACGAGGCCCTGGTGCGGGTGCGCCAGGAAATCCGCGATCTGGCCGAGCGCGCCAAGAAAAGCCTGGGCCCGGAGGAGCAGGCCCTGTTCGATGTGTACCTGCGCATGCTCGACCGCCACGCCCTGCCCGCCGAGGTGGTGGCGCGCATCCGCGACGGTCAGTGGGCCCAGGGCGCCCTGCGCATGGTGGTGGACGCCCATGTGCACAACTTTGAAATGATGGATGACCCCTACCTGCGCGAACGGGCCGCCGATGTGCGTGACCTGGGGCGCCGGGTGCTGGGGCAATTGCAGAGCCGTAACCGGCGCCGCATCGAGTTTCCCAAGGCCTGCATCCTGATGGGCGAGGACATCTCCGCGCCCATGTTGATGGAGATGCCGGAGGAGAACATCGTCGGCATCGTCACCACCCGCGGCTCACGCAACTCGCACATGGCGATCGTGGCCCGGGCCATGGGCATCCCCACGGTGGTCGGCGCCCAGAACCTGCCGCTCAAGAAACTGGACGGCAAGGAACTGATCGTCGACGGCTTCCGGGGCCGGGTGATCGCCAACGCCTCCGCCGAGCTGAAGTCCCAGTTCGAGGACATCATCGCCGAGGAAAAACACCTGCTGGCGGGGCTGGAAAAACTCCGCGACGAGCCCGCCGAAACCGAGGACGGCCAGCGCATCACGCTGCAGGTGAACACCGGCCTGATGACCGACATCGTGCGCTCCATCGAGCGCGGCGCCGAGGGCGTGGGCCTGTACCGCACGGAAATCCCGTTCATGGTGCGCGACCGCTTCCCCTCCGAGGAGGAACAGCGGCTGATCTACCGGGAGCAGCTGTCCGCCTTCGCCCCGCACTGGGTGACCATGCGCACCCTGGACGTGGGCGGCGACAAGCCGCTCAGCTACTTTCCCATCGAGGAAGACAACCCCTTCCTGGGCTGGCGCGGCATCCGCGTGACCCTGGACCACCCGGAAATTTTCATCGTCCAGGTGCGCGCCATGCTCAAGGCCGCCGAGGGCCTCAACAACCTGCGCATCATGCTGCCGATGATCACCACCGTGATCGAGGCGGAGGAAGCCCAGCATCTGATCCACCGGGCCTGGCTGGAAGTGCGCGAGGAAGGCGTGGACGTGGAGATGCCGCCGGTGGGGGTGATGATCGAGGTGCCCGCCACGGTGTACCAGGCCCGCGCCCTGGCCCAGCGGGTGGAATTCCTGTCCGTGGGCACCAATGACCTGACCCAGTACATGCTGGCGGTGGACCGCAACAACCGGCAGGTCTCGGACCTCTACAATTCCTGCCACCCGGCGGTGCTGCACGCGCTGCTGCATGTGGTGGAGCAGGCCCACCAAGAGGGCAAGCCGGTGTCGGTGTGCGGCGAAATGGCCGGCGACCCGAGCACCGCGCTGATCCTGATGGCGATGGGCTTCGATTCCCTGTCCATGAACGCCTCCAACCTGCTGCGGGTGAAAGCGGCGGTGCGCCAGGTCAACATGACCTTCCTGCGCCGGCTGCTCAACGAGGTGCTGGCCATGGACAACGGCGAGGTGATCACCTCCTACCTGGACCTGCAGCTCACCAAGGTGGGCCTGGGCGACCTGGTACGCCACCGCAAGCCCGCCTGATCGCGGCTAAAGCCGCTCCTACAAGTGGGGCTTCCGTAGCGCCGTGTAGGAGCGGCTTCAGCCGCGATAACGCCAAGGCAGGATGAAACCTCCGGCTGATCGCGGCTAAAGCCGCTCCTACAAGAGGCTTCCGTGGCGCCGTGTAGATACCGTCTCTCCTATCCGGACTCAACCCCCAGCGGGTTGGGTCTGGAATGGGGTTTGCCGATGCAGCACGCCGAAGGCGATGTGCATCAGCTTGCGCATTGCCGCAGTCAGTGCGGACATGGGCGTTTTTCCCGCCTGCCGCAACCGAGTGTAGAACCCTTGAACCACCGGGTTGTAGCGGCTTGCGGTCAGCGCCGCCATGTAAAGCCGTCGGCGCATCGCCGGCGAGCCTTTCTTGGTTAGACGCGGTCGACCTCGCACCGAGCTGCCCGATGTCCATTCGCATGGCACCAGCCCCACGAACGCCGCCGCCTGGCGAGCGCTGCGGAACGTCTTGCCTCGCAACAGAACCATCAGATGGACCGAGGTGACTTCACCGATTCCGGGGATGCTCTCAAGCAGCGCCTGGTCGCGTTTGAGGTCACCATCGCCGTCGATATGGTCTTTGATCTCTTCGCGCAGCCGTTTCGCCTCGCCCTGTAGGGCCAGCAGAACCTGATCGATCGATGACACCGTCTCCGTATCCCGGCTGAACATCGCTTTCTCTCGCCGATTCTCTTCCCGCTGGATGTCTTGCTGGACAGTCTCCAGACGACCGGCGAGGCGCCGTAACCGCCGAATCGCCGCCGGTTCCGGTTGCCACCGGGGTGGCTGCCGGTCGAGGCCGTAGCGCGCCAGAAGCTGGCTGTCCTTCTTGTCCGTCTTGCCTGAGTGGCCCAACGCATGGCCGTAATGCCGGACCTGGGCGGGGTTCACGACATGGACCTGGACACCGACTTCGTGCAGCCATTCGGCCACCGGCTCGTGGTAAATACCCGTGGCTTCCAGATACACGCGCAAATCCCGGGCTTGCTCACCGGTTTGGCGGGTCAGCCAGTCGATCAATGCGGGAAAGTGCTTGGGGTGGTTGGTGAAGACCTTGGTCTTCACTTTGCCGTTTTCACGCAGCCAGCATAGGTCCAGCTTGCTCTTACTAACGTCGATGCCGATGTAAGCCATCTCTCCACCTTGCCTTGTCTGTGCAGCCTCTCTTCCAACCGGAAGTGGCTTGGATACCGTTCAAGTTTTGAGAGAAACAGCCCGGTGGTCCGATCTACAACACAGGTTCACGGACCTCAGGAGCGGCTCGGGTTGCCACCGGGCTGATAGGATGATGGTAGCTAACCATCAACCCGTGGAGAGACACAAGGAGCGGCTTCAGCCGCGATAGCGCCAGGACAGGATGAAACCTCCGGCTGATCGCGGCTAAAGCCGCTCCTACAAGAGGCTTCCGTAGCGCTGTGTAGGAGCGGCCGGGCGGCGTACCGCTTTAGCCGCGATAACGCCGAACGCCGGTTGCTCGCGGTTACCTGGATTGGGCGCTGTAGCGCGGTGGGCCGTCGGGTTCGCCGTCCGGGCGCCAGCTTTGCTCGGCCATTTCCGGTTCGCCGTGGGCGTGCAGTGTTACCGCCGAGCTGGCCCGGGTGCCGTACTGTTCCGACTGAATGAACACCGGCGCCACCAGGCGCTCCAGGGCCCGGTCCACGCCGGTGTCCGGCAGCGCCGACTCCGGCGGCTGGTGGCGGTCGTTGACCACCTGGAGCAGAGCCTCCAGGCCGGCGCCTTCGGCGATGGCCGCCGTCAGCCGTGCCTTGCCCCGTTCCACCTTGGGCCAGGGGTCGTCCAGCAGGCCATTGGACAGCCCGTGCACGCCCGGCGTCACCGCCCGGGGCGGCGCGCCCCGGTTGCTCAGGTACCAGAGCGCATCGCGGTCGCCCACCAGCAGGTTGAAGCCGGTGTAGCGGTGCTGCTGGTCGGCCAACGACTGGCAGAACGCCTCGGGCGTATCCTGGCTTTCCAGGAAGGCGCTGGGCAGCAGGCCCCGGGACAGCTCGCCGTCGCCGCGTTCGGCCAGCGGTTCCCGGAAGTTGGTGATCACCGCGAAGCGCCCGTCCCGGTGGATGCCCAGCCAGGTGCCGCCGGCGCGGCGGTCCAGGCCACAGAATACGTCGCCGCGCCAGCGCGCCGGCTCCGTGGGGCGGGCATGGAATTCATCCCGGTTGGCGGCCACGGTGAGGGGCGTGTCGGCGCCGGGGCGCCACTGGAACAGCACGATGCACATAGGGAATCTTCGCCGGGTAGGACAGGATCAAAACGGCCTGCTAGCATAACCGCCATTTCCAGCAGGGGACATCCATGACGCTTGTGCTGATTTGCGCCCTGATCGGGGTGGTCGCCGGCCTGATGGGCGGCACCCTGGGGCTCGGCGGCGGCGTGGTGATCGTGCCGCCGCTGATCTACCTGTTTCATGGCATGGGCGTGGACGACGCGGTGGTGGCGCAGATGGCGGTGGGTACGTCGCTGGCCACCATCATCGTCACCTCCGCCAGCTCGGTGGCCGCCCACCATCGCGCCGGCTACGTGCTGTGGCCGGTGGCCGGGCGGTTGACGGTGGGCATCGTGGTGGGCGCGCTGCTCGGCGCGGTGATCGCCGACCGGCTGTCCGGCCTGGCGCTGACCCGCCTGTTCGGTATCTTCGCCATCATCATCGCCCTGCAGATGCTGCTGCGGCGCCCCGGCCGGGCGGTGGAGGACGCGCCCCGGCGGCTGCCGGGCAGCGGCGGCCTGGCCGCCGCCGGCGGGGTGATCGGCACCTTCTCCAGCCTGTTCGGCATCGGCGGCGGGTCGCTGACGGTGCCGTTTTTGTCCTGGTGTCGCCTGCCGATGCAGAATGCGGTGGCGATTTCCGCCGCCTGCGGGCTGCCCATCGCCCTGGCCGGCAGCCTGGGGTTCGTGGTCACCGGCTGGGGGCGCCCGGAATTGCCGGCCTGGACCCTGGGTTATGTGTATCTGCCCGCCGCCCTGGCCATCGTGGTGACCAGCTATCCCATGGCCAAGGTGGGGGCACGCCTGAGCCACCGGGTGCCGTCGGCGGTGCTGCGGCGGATTTTTGCGATCTTCCTGATCGGCATCGGTCTGGAACTGATTCTGTGAGCGGCCCGCCCACCGGGTGGCCGCGCTGACGGAGTAGAAGCATGGATTTTCCCCGTATCGACCCGGTGGCCATCGCCATCGGGCCTTTGCAGATTCACTGGTACGGTCTGATGTACCTGGTCGGCTTCGTGGGTGGCTGGCTGCTGTTGCGCTACCGGGCCGACCGGCCGGGTAGCGGCTGGAACCGCGACCAGGTCAGCGACCTGGTGTTCTACGTGGCCCTGGGGGTGATCCTGGGCGGCCGGGTCGGCTATGTGCTGTTCTACAACTTCGGCAAGTTTCTCGACGACCCGTTGTGGCTGTTCGAGATCTGGACCGGCGGCATGAGCTTCCACGGTGGCGCCCTGGGCGTGCTGCTGGCGTTCTGGCTGCTGGCCCGTAAATTCGGCAAACGCTATTTTTCGGTGGCGGATTACGCGGTGCCGGTGGTGCCCATCGGCCTGGGCGCCGGCCGGCTCGGCAACTTCATCAACGGCGAACTGTGGGGCCACCCGGCCAACGTGCCCTGGGCGATGATCTTTCCCGGCGACCCCATGGGGGTACCCCGCCACCCGTCCCAGCTTTACGAATTCCTGCTCGAAGGCGTGGTGCTGTTCCTGGTGCTGTGGTTCTATTCCGCCCGGCCGCGTCCTGCCGGCGCGGTCACCGGCCTGTTCGGGCTGGGTTATGGCCTGGCGCGCACCTTCGTGGAGTTTTTCCGCGAGCCGGACGCGCACATCGGCTACCTGACCGGCGGCTGGCTGACCATGGGCATGCTGCTCAGCATTCCCATGATCGTTCTCGGCGCCGCCATGATGTTCTGGGCCTACCGGTACGATGACCGGCCGGCCCCGGCGAGGAAGTAACGCCATGAATCAATATCTGGACCTGCTGCGCCTGGCGCGCACCGAAGGCATCCGCAAGGAAGACCGCACCGGCACCGGCACCCGCTCCCTGTTCGGTTATCAGATGCGCTTTAACCTGGCCCACGGCTTTCCGCTGGTGACCACCAAGAAAGTGCACCTGAAGTCGATCATCCACGAACTGCTGTGGTTTCTGTCCGGCGACACCAACATCCGTTATCTGAAGGAAAACGGCGTCAGCATCTGGGATGAATGGGCCACCGAGGACGGTGATCTGGGGCCGGTGTACGGCGAGCAGTGGCGCTGCTGGCCCACCGCCGACGGCGCGGTGATCGACCAGATCGACGAGGTGCTGGCGGAGATTCGCCGCAATCCGGACTCCCGG
>CENV01022087.1_pt1 | contig 23753 bp, 21 predicted proteins | sample 530231 | NCBI WGS metagenome assembly CENV01 (sample SAMEA2619815, study PRJEB7988) | marine metagenome | biome: marine biome (ENVO:00000447); feature: surface water layer (ENVO:00002042); material: "saline water (ENVO:00002010), including plankton (ENVO:xxxxxxxx)" | depth 5 m | reverse complement strand
CGGACAGACCGGACAGACCTTAATAGGTCTGTCCGGTCTGTCCGCCTTGGTTGCGATTAAGATTCTCTCCATTCAAAAAAAAAGGGGTAGGCGGCGGACCGGCTGTTGGCGCTGGTTGACGCGATGTGCCGGAACGAGGAGAAAACAGCGCCGGTGATCCGGCATAGTCTATTTGGTGTTGTCTGCGGCAAACTCACTCCCGAGCGCAGAAGACCAGAAAACTGGCGTCTCCTGTGCCATGATCAATTCGTAAGTGCGCCGATTTCGCCGCCTAGTTTCCAACTGGCAGCAACGCGCTGAACGGGATGATCGTGCCTGGCCGTGCCAGGAGAGCCTCAGCCTAGACAGGCGCCAAAGTCTGTGAGCCGAAGTCGTAGCTCTTCAGGCGGCAATTGCCCAAATGAAGCCGACTTGCCCACATGTCGCAAGGCGATTGAATGAACATTGGAAGGTTTTCCCGGAGACGCGAACCATTGAGCCGTGCCGAGGGCGCGCGCGATCGTCTTATGCAGCATCGACGCCCAAGTTCCTGACCTACCACGGCACTTTCTAACCCATGCTGCATTCGCGCAGACTGGCGGTGGCAGGTCCCGTCGCCGTGGACGCAGTATTCCGACACGACTTTGGTTGGTGGCATCCCCCCAGCGAAACCGTGGGCTAACCCACTAGGTGTGGACGAGCGAATCTTGTCTTTCTGCCATTTGGTCTTTTTCGGCTGTGCGTGGTTCGAGGGCTCTGAGTTTCTGATTTATGCGTGATGGCGCACGAGCAGGTAACGGGGGTGTTCCAATGTTTTGGGGCTACGATACTTTCGCGTCACGCAGCTTCAATTTCGTCATCAGCCTGGGTCTGCCAGCGTTCGAAAAATCCCGTCAGCCAGCTGTCCATAATCTGCCCCCGTGGATAAAGCCGATCGGGGTTAACGTGACAGCTGGAGGAGAGGGTCGGCACATGTCCGATTGCGCGATGGTCAATTGCCCAGCTTTCAAGGCGTTCGGTGAGAGCAATAGCAGCCTGCGCGTGGTCGTAACCGTCGCGGACAAGAATTCGGACCGCCAACCGACCCACATTCAATGTCGACACCACGACCTGGTTCGACGGCCGACCGTTCTCGGTGGCCTGAAGCAGGTGAAAGCCCAAGCTCTCGACCAGTGCAGCATCCACGACGCGTGGCAGCGGCCGTCGCAATTCTTTGAGCCGGCTGCGATAGGCGCGTGCGCGTTCGGCAGATTGTCGCCGCTGTCTAGCGGCCCTCTGCGATTTGGTTTCCCCTGTATGTGCGTGCATTTTCCGTCGGTCCTTGTGGGTCGTGGACGCAAGGATGCAAGGCAAGTATGAAAGTCACAACCCGAAAAGGGCAAATGATACGTCACGCCAAAATTGAACTGTAAGCCATTGAATATTAGCGATTATTATTAGAAGTTAGACGTGTGATGCGTAGCGATATGTCAATCACTTACATCAAGGGCCGCGCCCAAAGCCTGTGCTAAAACTGGGTGGTCGGGATTGGTATGTCGCTCAACTCATTGCGTTTGCTGGCGTCCAAGCCGTTGGTGAGACACTTTGTTTATAAGATTGCGCCGGTTGCGCCTTCCGAGCTGGTAAGTGGTGATTTGGACGCAAGAGGGGTCCAGCGCGATAACGACCAAGGCATCGTGCTCAGGTTGAACCCAGAGGGCTCATTGAAACGGTGGGCTACCGTCATCGATAAACCAGCAGGACTCGTTGTCCGTGCGCTGGAACCTGCAGCCCGAGAATCGACATTTAATCTAAGATCACGCAATCGACTTTGCCATCCTCAGCGCTCCCAGGATCCGCAGCCGCAACGCAGCAATGGGGTGCATTTCAATTGAAGACGACTCGATACGCGCCGCAAGAGTGAACTGAAATCAACCGAGCCGGGACGTTCTTCGGCGGCGCACGGCGCAAGTCAGAGCGCGAAGGGAACGTCGTGCCGAAAATGGCCCCGCGTTGTAAGGACAAAGTCGACAACCGAAAAATTTTAGCTTTTAAGTGAGTCGAATTTCAGTAAGTCTCTGATAATGTACAGAAAAATGTGAATTGAAGGAGACAAGAGATGATCGGACTCACGAACGAGGAGGCCGGACTTTGCATGGGTTTCAATAAGAGCGTTGAACGCCTTCGCCGTGGCGCCCAGAGCATTATCGACCAGAAGGACGCCACGATTATCCGTTTGCAGCGTGAGATTGCCATTCTCCGTGCCGAAAATGCTGACCTGCGAGTCCAGCTAGGAGATGCCAATCTGGCAGAGAACATGCGCATTCTACGTAATCGGATCCCGCATTAGTAAGGGCCGCCGAAGCGACCCTTTTTGCTATATGCCAAATGTAGGCCTGTATGGATTGTCCGGATTCATCTCCAGCAGTTTAAGGTCCATCACAAGCAAAGCGTCTGTCTTCAGTTTGCTTTCCATCTCCTTATGCGGGACCTCACGCAGCTTCATTTCATATGACGCTCGCACCTGCTCCACGGAATCGGGGTCGGCAGGTGTCACTCCTGCGATACACTGCTGACCGCGAATATGCGCCGCCAGAGCGCGGGGGTCGGCACAAGTGACGCGCGCCAACGCTTTCCGATCGAGCACGGATAGCCACGCCATCACTTTGGGTGAGACGGATTTGGCGTGCTCTGGCTTTACGCAATCCCCCAAGATTTCGGCCGCCATGATTTTCACGGCCTCCATTCGTCGAAGTTCTTCCGTAAGTTCACGATTGTTGCGCTCCTGATTTTCCGTCATCGGAGAATCGACCGGCATGGCTGCGCTAGCACCCAGACCATTTGCTGGTGACAAAACCAGTCGCCCGATCATGCGGCCGGTATCCGCGCATCGTTTCCACACCCATGTCGACGACCGCATCAGCACACCTATCGCTGCACGAACCGCTTTCCAGAACTTTCCCATCTCAACTCTCCTTCGACGGGTGGTCGAGCGGAAAAGGTGCGGCCAGTGCATGAAAGGAACAAACGTTTTCTCGGCGCCGAAAATAATTATCGAATTCTGGAGGCCCCTCAATCGCACCAGGGAGCCCGTAGATCACGCCATAGCGCACGGCGGAAACTAGCGTCCGGAGCTTGGTGTGCAAGTTTCAACGCGAACCTACATTATGCGAAAGGCAGTGCTCGAAAGGCTGCCGAGTCCTTGGGGAGTTCCCAAGGCGTTCTGACCGACATTTAGAATGCGCGGCGGTCGATTCCACCTGGAGTTTGCCGCGCTATCGGGAATAAGCGCGTGTGGGGAAGAGGAGCTATCTCGAAATCTGATTTTCCGTTTGTTCCTTGCATAGGTGTACGCAATCCTTGCTCCCTGACGAATGGAGAGCCGACTTGAAACTCTGGATGCTCAGCGATTTGCACCTGGAAGCGAACGGAGTGTGGGAACCACCCACGATCCCTGACGCCGACATTTGCATTGCGGCCGGCGACATCGCTCGCGGCGGCAAATGGCACGTGAGCTGGCTCAAGGATTACATCGCCGACCACATGCCCGTCGTGTCCGTCCTGGGGAACCACGAATTCTATCGCAGCGCTATAGACCGCGAGTGCATCGCCGCCGGCCAGGCATCGGCGTTGGGTGACGTGCATGTGCTCGACAACATGATCTATACGCACGGCGATGTCCGTTTCATTGGCGCCACGCTCTGGACAGATTACGCGCTTTACGGCGATGCCGAGGCTGCGGCGCAGTCTGCAATGAACGCCATGAACGATCACCGGCTGATCCATCTGACTGAGAAGCGGTTGGAGCGGTTTATGCCTGCGCATGCGCGGGCACTGCATCGGAAATCGATAGACTATCTCGAGAAAGAATTATTGCATCCGTTCGACGGCAGAACCGTGGTCGTCACGCATCATTGCCCGCACCCAAATTCCGTCCACCCGCGCTTCCAGGGCGTCAAGATTAATGCCGCTTTCACTAGCGACCTCACCGAGATGATCGAGCGACACCAGCCGGATTTATGGGTGCACGGGCACACGCACGACAGCCACGACTATACCGTCGGCAACACAAGGATTGTTTGTAACCCGAAAGGGTATGGCAACGAGAACTCACATGGTTTCGATCCAGGGCTGGTGATCGAGGTTGATGACTACACGCCGCGGCTGCCGGGGCTGTAACGAAAAGTACCCAAAATCACGAAAGTGGGTACATCTTGGAACATGGAGACTGAAAAATGACGAAAGACGAAATCAAGCAGATCGACGACCTTGCCGAGCAGTGCCGATACAAGGCACCGCCAGGCGACCTAGAGCCGGCAGACCGCGACCTGCATCGCGGGGATCACGAAGCCTGGCGTGCGCTGTCGGATTGGTTTGAAGACAATACGCACTCATGGCACAGTGCTATGCTCGTCTATCTCGCGCGTCTGAAAGGTATTACAATCCCGCAAGCCTACATCTACACAGATTCATGGGCGAAACGGGAAATCCAGCGCCGTGATATTCGCGATGATCTCACCGGCGAGGCGGAACACGCCTACGGAAATTGAGCTATTCCGTCTCTATCGCAGTTTTCTTCACCTTCGCGAGCGACACACCCTTTTTGCGAAGGCCCTTGGCAATGTCTTGGGCCTTCTTCATTTCGCCCTTGAGCCACTCGACATCGAGCAATCGGGGATCGGTCTCGATCGCATCGACGACCTGTTCCTCTATCCAGTTTGCCCAGGTGCGCATCAGGGGCCATTTGAAATGGGTGCCATTGTGTAACGCGTATGATGTCCTGGTGACGTCACCGGACTGATGGCCTTCAAGGTGATCCAGGATTGCTTTTGTATCCGCAGGTGAGAACCCAAGAAGCGTCTCGCCATGTGTTCCGAAGGCACGACGCACATCGTGTGGTGTCGCAAAGACTGCAGGCATATATGAAAAATTATGGCTGACGGAATCGACGCTCATGTGATCGACTACGCCGCCTTTGCGCCTGGGCCTAAATTGCGGAAACACCCGGGGGGATCGATTTATACGCTCGCTTTTGTGGTCGTCACACCAATCGATGGCTCTTTTCACCGCGGTATACGCAGGAGCTGACAAGGGGACGACGTGATCCGATCGGTCACCCCGTCGCTCTGCTGTCTTGCGCTGCGCCGCGGTGATGAACCACAAGGCCTCGTTGTCGGAAATCGCCTCGACCTTGCGTTTCAGCATGAGAACGGTTTGCATGCGGCGTTGAACACCAAAGATGGTTAGCTCGATCGCCGACGACACAAGAGGATGCATTGCACCCGATCGGCAAATGGCGACAATCCTGCCGAGTTCACGCGGTTCAGGGACGTAGGTGCCAGGCGCATTGCCATACAGGTCTTCGGATTTGCGTGAGCGGGCAGGGGCCGTCAACTCAGTCATGATGCCACGCTCGACACCAGACTGAGACCTGATATCGGCACTCGAGAGGAATTTGAACATCGGCCTGACGACTGAAGCCGCGTGTTCGGCATGCCGCTCGACACCACGACGGTGAATATCTCTGATTGCGATCGCCATTTCTTCCAATGTTATCGACCCCACAGGACGGCCGGCGAAGCGATCAAGCTCTGGTGTCGTCAGCATGCGTCGGTAGTCATTATATGTTGCAGGCTTTTTGCTGCGCTGGACTTCCGCAATGTATTCCGATTTCGCGCGTTCCCAGTCCCATTTAAAGCTGAGTTTGTGATCGGCCTGGTGGGAGACGGGCGCCTCGATCTTGCCGAGCCGAATGCGTTGCTCCTCGACCCACTTCGCATCGGGTTTCCTGATACCACCACGGATTACCCGTTGGGCTTCAGATGCAATGTCTCTGGCTTCGGCTACGCTCCATTCATCGACCTCGCCCAGGTCGAGGCGCACGTTCTCGCCAGCGACCTTAAAACGGAGTTGCCATCGCACCCCGCGGGCGCCGATCCGTAGGCGCAATCCTTGCGATTTGGCGTCGGTTATTTCTGATTGAGGAGCGCCAGGCTTGGCGTCGGCCTTGGCTCTGGCGATGGTCTGTTGGGTGATATTGATAGACGGCAAGGTTTTTAGGGTCCACTTCTAGGACGCGTTTAGGACGCCGCCGAGAAAATCAGCTAATCTATCAGCAGGCAAGCGGAAACCGGCTGTATGACGCAGAAACCTGCGGAAACGTTGTGGATTTTAAGTCTTGTAGTTAACGTCAGGGTGGGGCAGAATGACTTGTCATGCGGAATCATAATCCGCGTGTCGGGGGTTCAAGTCCCTCCTCCGCTACCAAAATTTTTCTTTATGTGGCAGTCGGTTAGCGACGGGCGGCGTATGTGAGGTCTTGGGGCAGGACTTTATGTACAAGTTCGAATGTTGCAATCAGAGCGCTTGTGTTGTGACGACAGTTCGGAACGTCAGCGATACCCGCCGCTCTCTGTGAACTTTCTTGCCACCGACCATATCCGACTTACGAGCAGGGATGCCGTGGGTCCAGTTGAACCGGGCTTCGCCGTTCAGCACGAGCAGACCGCGTGGAGCGAGAAACTGGCTTAACGACTGCCGGGATTGGATGTGTGAGAATTCCATCGAACACGTCGAGCCCAGGCTAAGAGACGCAATCGTCTCACCAAAGCAGGGTTCGCAATCCACATGAGGGGCGATCCCTTGGCCGGGCCAATATTCATTGACGATCACCTGGTCAGGTCGTGCGCGGAAAATGTCATCTTTCATCAGTCGGTCGGCAAGGGCAGACAACCAATCAGGCAACGGGCCCAAATAGGATTTATTTGTTACGCGTCGGGCCCTGTAATCATAGCGAAAGCCATAATGTTGAACACGCCGCTTGAGGTCCCCAAGCCACGCGGACTTGTCGATCGATTGCAAAAGCGCGAGTTCATGGGTTCGATCGATATAGTCCGGAACGTAATGAGCGGCGGGTGGCAACATCGTCGAATCTTTCCTTCAGCGGGAGTGTGGCGAGCCTGAGGATAACCTGATGAGACCGCATTTTAGAGCCGTTCAGGATTTGATTGACTCAAATCCCTGGCTCTAAACCCTTGTTTTGTCGCGTGTCCGAACCGCAAAGCCGTTTCCACTCTTGCCGGACACGCTCTAGTAGTATTCAGCCTTGAAGGGCGCGATTGCCGCTCCGATTGCAGAGGCGTCGCGGTCGATATCGGAGACGATAAGCTTGGGATTGGGCTTGCGCACACCATAGCGCGGCTGGGCGTAGCTGATTGAGCGCTCGACCAGCATGACGGCCAGAGCTTTGGGCACCTGGCCACCAAAAACGATCGCCAATGGGTCAAATACCGCCGAGATCGCATTGACAAGGCGGGCCTGCATGGGCGCGACGCGCTCGACCCACTCGGCGACGCCGGGCCAGTTCGGATCGAAATGTTCCCGCATGTAGCTGATCGAGGGAATGTCGATGCCGTTCTCGCGCAGCTGGGCGATCAGATATTGCAGGGCGGGGCGGTTGGGGGAGTCGGTTGCGTGGAACACGCCCGAGAACTCGCCCGCATTGCCGTTTCCGCCGAGCAGAAGTTCGCCATCGCTGATCAGACCGCCGCCGAAGCCATAGTTGAATGAGAGGTAGGCAAAGTCGCGGATGTATTTGCCGACGCCGAACATGGCCTCGGCCAGGGCACCGGTGTTGGCACCATTGTGCACCCAGACGGGCTTTCCGAAGCGCCCGGACAGCAGGGGACCAAGTTCGATCAGCGACCATTCGTGCAGGGGCAACGGGGCATTGAAGGTGGTCCCTGAAACGCGGAAGCCTGCAATGGCAAACCCGATGCCGAACAGACGCGTCGGGTCGAGCCCAAGGCTGCTCGAGCGCATGTCTAGGATGCTTTGGGCATGGGTGAGCGCATCGTCCATGCTCTTGCCATCCAAAGCCAGCCGGTCTTCGGCCAGGATCTTGCCCGCAAAGTTCATGATGCAGATGCCCATGATGTCGGTGTTGATGGAAATCCCGACGCTGTAGGCATATTGGCCATTGAACTTGAGGGTGGGACTTGGCTGTCCGCGACCAAGGCCCGGTTTGGGCGATCCGAGCACCAGCAGCCCGCGTTCGGTCAGCCCGTCGACGATGCGGTAGACCGATTGCTGGGTCAGTTCGCTCATGCCCGAAAGCTCGGATCGCGAAATCCCGCTCTGGCGCCAGACCATTTTGAGAATGTTGCGTTCGTTCGAGGACACCACCTCGTCAGGCAGTTGCCGCAAGAATGCCGGTTCGATCAATGCCCGCGGCAGATAGGCCATGCCCCCACCCATCCCAATCGTCCTTATATCACACAGAGCGTGTGATAATTATTTCATTCTTTCCCAATTTCCGAGCGTTTGCAAGGTCTTGCGTTGAAAATCAGACACCAAATCCGGCCTCTTTCAGGTGCGTGGAAGCGGATGTCACTTCATTGTTACACTCAAAGTGTAGTTAATCGATGCCCCAGACAAGGGGCCCGGATTTCAGCTCAAAAGACGAGACACCATCATGAAAACCTCCATGCTGGCCCTTGCGGCTACAGCTCTCATGGCCGGTACCGGCGCCGCCAATGCGACCGATATCGAATTCTGGTATGGCAACACCGGCACCGCCGAAGAGGCCATCCAGAATGCCTGCAACGCCTTCAATGGCGCCCAGGACGACCACGCGGTATCGTGCGTCGGCCAGGGCAGCTATGAAGTGGGAATGCAAAAGGCCATCGCCGCTTACCGCTCGGGCAACAGCCCCGTTCTGATCCAGTTCTTTGACGCCGGCACCCTTGATCTGATGCTGTCGGATGCGGTCGTCCCGGTGCAGGACATCATGCCGGACGTGGATTGGGACTCCTACATCAATGGCGCCCGCTCGTATTACGAAACATCGACCGGCGAGCTGTTTTCGCAGCCCTACAACGGCTCGACCCTGATCATGTATGCCAATATGGATCAGCTCGGTGAAGTGGGCGTGACTGAAGTGCCCCAGACCTGGGAAGAGGTCATCGCGGTTGCACAAAGCCTCAAGGACGCCGGTCACCAATGCCCCTTCGTAACCGACGGTCATCCCTGGCGAGTGCTTGAACAGTTTGCCGCACGCCACGGCGAGCCCATCGCGTCCAACAACAATGGCTATGGTGGTCTGGATGCCGAATATCTGTTCAATCAGGGTGTCGTCGCCGAGCATCTGAGCAATCTGGTCGAATGGCGTGACCAGGGCCTTGTTCGCCTCAACCAGGATACCGCAGCAGGCAATTATACCAATGCCTTCAACGCCGGCGAATGCGCCATGATGGAAAATTCCACCGGCTCATATGCCGCCGCCTATGCGGCGCTGGGCGACGCCGTTGAGATTGCCTATGCTCCGATGTACGAAGGCTATGAACGCCACAACACCCTGATCGGTGGCGCCTCGATCTGGACCATGAAGGGTCACAGCGACGAAGAAGTCGAAGCGGCAAAGGCATTCCTTAACTTCCTTCGCCAGGACGACCAGCAGATCGAATTTACGCGCATGACCGGCTATGTACCGGTGACGACAAGTGCGCTCGACCAGCTCGAAGCCGAAGGCAAGCTCGACGAGCCCGAATTCGCAACGGCGCGGACCGGGGTGGAATCCCTCAACATGCCCGGCGACGACAACAGCCGCGGCGTGCGCCTGGGCTTTTACGTCCAGTTCCGCGAGATCTTCAGCGAAGAGACCCAGCGGGCTTTCAACGGTGAGCAGCCGATGCAGGCGGCCCTCGACACCGCCAAGATGCGCGGTGACGAGTTGCTTCGCCGCTTCGAGCAGACCTACCAGGGCGTCGAACTGCCCTGATCACTCCTGCGAGATAAAGCCTGAATGCGCGGTCCCGGCGGCCGCGCATTCCCGGTCGAACGGACAAGACAATGTCGACGCTATTTCCCAACAGATGGCTACCGCTGCTGCTGGCTGCCCCGATGCTGGCGCTGGTCACCCTGTTTTTCTACATCCCCGTCTTTCAGGCCTTTTACTGGTCGTTCTTTCTTGAGCGGCCGTTCGGCGGCGGGTCGATGTTTGTGGGGTGGGACAACCATGCCCGGGTCCTGTCCGATCCCCAATTCTGGTCGGCGACCTACAAAACGGTTGTCTTCATGGTCATCGGCCCCACGATTGCGGTGGCGGTTTCACTTCTTCTGGCAGTGGCGGCGGACCGTCATATCAGGCTGGCCCATCCGGCGCGCAATGTCCTGATCTGGCCAAAGGCCGTGGCAGGGGCCTCGATCGGGGTTGTATTCAACTTCATCTTCAATCCCTTCGTGGGCATTCTCGCTCCTCTCAATGGACTTTTCCCCGGCCTTTGGAATCCCGGCATCGATGGCGCCGATGCCTTCACCATGCTCATTATCGCTCATGTCTGGGGCGGCATTCCGTTCAACTTCATGATCCTTTTGGCCGGACTGCAATCGATACCGCGCACGCAATACCAGGCTGCGGCAATGGATGGGGCAGGGCCATGGCGCCGCATCATCGACATCCAGGTCCCCTTGATCATGCCCCAGATCTTTTTCGCGATGGTGCTCGAATACACCGAGAGCATCACATCGGCCTTCGGGCTTATCGACAGCATGACCCAGGGCGGACCGGGCGGGGCCACAACGCTTCTTGTCTACAAGATCTTTGTCGACGGTTTCCGCGGCTACGATTTGTCGGGCGCTGCGACCCAGACCACAATCCTGATGGTTCTGGTGCTCTTATTGGTGCTCGCCCAGTTCGTGCTGTTCGAACGCAGCGTCAAATACGAAAGGTAGGGCGATGATCGAGAATGCCCGCTCCCTCAACATCGCGGCCAGCGCGCTGCTGCTTGCCGGCATGATCTACATTCTGGGCCCGCTCTACATCACGTTGATGACCGCGAGCCAGAGCTATCAGTATGTGGTGTCCAACGGCGTTGCGTTGATCCCCGGCGATCAGCTGCTTGCCAATGTGGTCCGGATCTTCACCGAAACCCGCATTCCCATCCAGCTTGCCAACAGCCTGTTCGTCGCGCTGTTTCATGCGGTTGGCGTGTGTGCGCTGTCATTTCTTGCGGCTTTTGCCATCGTCTATTTCCGCATTCGCTATGGGACGATGATTTTCGCGGTGATCCTTGCGACCAATTTTCTGCCGCTCGAAACACGGGTGATCACCACCTACCAGGTGGCTGCCAATATCTTTTCGCCCATCAACGCCCTGTTCGACGTCACCGGTCTGACAAACCTCTTTGTCGCAGTCCTGGGGCACCCGGTCCAGTTCGAGCTGAGCCTGCTCGACACCCATATCGGGCTGGTGCTTCCGATCATGGCGACCGGCACGGGGACCTTCCTGTTCAGGCAGTATTTCCGCTCCACGCCCGCCGACCTCGTCAAGGCGGCCAAGATGGATGGTGCCGGACCGGTGCGTTTCATGTGGGATATCCTGCTGCCGCTAACCAAAACGCCGCTGCTGGCATTGTTCATCATGATGTTCCTGAGCGGGTGGACCACCTATTTGTGGCCGCTGGTCGCTTCCTCGACACCGGATATGCAGACCGCCGTTGTCGGGCTCGCGCGGCTCTCACCCGACAGCTCGGGCGAAATTCCCGATTATCCCCTGATCATGGCCGGCGCCGTCGTCGTGTGCATCCTGCCGCTGCTCATGGTGGCCATGCTGCAGCGCTTTTTGGTGCAGGGCCTCGTTCTTACGGAGAAATAATGTGACCGAACTCGCAACCACCCTGCGAGCGGCTGCCTCGCGCATCCAGCTCGACGCAATAAGCAAAAGCTATGAGACCAATGAGGTCATTCCCTCGATGTCGGTCGAACTGGCCGCAGGCGAGTTCACGGTCATCCTAGGGCCCTCGGGATGTGGGAAGTCGACGCTTTTGCAGATGATTGCCGGGCTTGAAAAGGTGTCGAGCGGCAAGATCCGCATCGGCAGCCAGGAGGTGCAGGATCTCGAACCCAAGCGGCGCGGTTGTGCCATGGTGTTTCAGAACTACGCGCTCTGTCCCCATATGAGCGTGCGCGAAAACATCGCCTACAGCCTCAAGGTTGCCGGTATTCCCAAGACCGAGCGCACGGAGCGCGTCAGGGCCGTGGCGGCCATGCTGGCGCTTTCCGACTATCTCGACCGTCGCCCCGGCCAGCTGTCGGGCGGACAGCGTCAACGGGTTGCCATCGGGCGGGCGATCGTACGGGAGCCGGCGGTGCTGCTCTTTGATGAGCCGCTGTCCAATCTTGACGCCAAGCTGCGCCACGAGATGCGGATCGAGCTGGCCGAGCTTCACCGCAGGATCGGCGCGACCACTGTTTTCGTTACGCACGATCAGGCCGAAGCGATGACGTTGGCGGACCGCATACTGGTCATGAACAAGGGCCAGATCGAACAATTCGATACACCCAGGCAGGTCTATGGCAATCCAGCCTCGACCTTTGTCGCCGGGTTCATCGGCTCTCCGCCCATGAACATCTTTCGCGTTCGAGGCGACGGCGCCAAGCTGTGTCTCGAAAATGGTGAAGCCGTGATGCCGTCATCGACCACGGGCGACGTACTGCTCGGGATCCGCCCCGAACACATTGCCATCGTCGCGCAGGGATCCTCGTTTCCCACCTTCAGGGCACGCATCGACTATCGCGAGCATCTGGGTTCCCACGAAATCTTGAATGTCTCGCTGGCGTCGGGCGAAACCTTCACCATCGCCACCCAGCTTGGCGACGAACTCGGTTACGGCCGGACCGAACTCGAACTCCAATTTCCCCCCGAGCACATTCATCTCTTCGATGTGCACACGGGCAAATCCCTCTCAGTCAAAAAGAAAGTCAATTGAGTGTCAGACTACGTCGATTTCATCAGCGGTTCGGACCGCGACTGCGCTATCGTTGCTCACCGTGGCGCCTGGCATGGTGCGCCTGAGAACAGCATTCCTGCTATCGAGACGGCGATTGAAAACGGCTACGAGATCGTGGAGATCGATGTCCGCAGGAGCGCCGACGGGCAGCTGTTCCTGCTGCATGACGACACGCTCGAGCGCATGGCCGGCATAGCGCGCATGCCTGAGGAATTTACCCTGGCAGAACTTGGAGCCATCACGCTGCGAAATGCCGACGGTGGCACCGGGGCTGCCATGACGGCCTATACGGTTCCCAGCCTCGCGCAGGTGTTCGAGACAACGCGCGGGCGGATATTCATCGACCTCGATCTCAAGGATCTCTCGCTGTTTGAAGATGCTGCCGCCCTTGCGAGACAGATGGGCGTTGCACGCCAGGTCGATCTCAAGGCCGATGTGGATACCGAGGCCGAAATGAGATGGGTGCGGGCTCATATAGAGGGCAGCGACGTTCCGTTCATGGCCAAGGCGCGTTTCCTCAACGGGCAAGGCGAAGAGAGCGCTCGCAACGTCATCGCATCGGGCGCATTCATGTGCGAGGCCAAATTTTCCGATCTGACAGCGCTGGCCGAGCAGGCCGAGCGGCTCAATAGCGCGGGCATACCGGTTTGGGTCAATACCCTCGATCCGGTCAATTCGGCAGGGTTCAGGGACAGCGAGGCCCTGCGCCATCCCGATGCGATCTGGGGCAAGCTGATCGCTGCAGGGGTCAGTATCATACAGACCGACGAGCCCAAGGCATTGCAAGCGTATCTGCGGGGGGCCTCTTGAGCATGATCGTGGACAATAGCGCATTGGAGGCCATTCTTGCCGGCTTGGCCGAGGTGGGGCGGAAGGTCGTTATCCCTGGCTTTACCGGACGTGCCGATCTTGGCATCAGGGCAAAGGCCGACGAATATGATCTGGTGACAGATGCGGACGAAGCAGCCGAAGAGCTGCTTTCCCGCGCCCTTGAAAAGGTGTTCCCGGGGGGTGTGGTCGTGGGCGAAGAGGGCGTGGCGGCCGATCCGGCTGTGCTTTCGGGCCTGACGGGTGCGGAGATCGGCATCCTTATAGACCCGATCGACGGAACCTGGAATTTCGCCAATGGCGTCCCGATCTTCGGCATGATGGTGGCAATAACCCATTTTGGCCGCACCATCGCTGGGGCTATCCACTATCCACTCACCGGTGATTTCATTTATGGGCGGGCGGACAAGGGCGCCTTCTACCGAGCGCACGACGGAGCCGAGGCTCCGCTCAGGGTTGCGGCGGCGCGCTCTGTCGAGGACATGTCGGGCTTTGTCGCCCAGCCGCTTTTTCCCAAGCACGAACAGCTTGACCTGGCCAGGCGCTCGGCACGGTTCCAGCGGACCACCAATTTTCGCTGCTCGGCCTACGAGTATCGGCTGATCGCCCAGGGAAGCCTGCATTTTTCGCTCAATGCCGGCCTCAAGCCCTGGGATCACGCCGCCGGCGTACTGATCCACCAGTTGGCGGGCGGTCACGCCGGCCTGCTCGGTGGGCAGGATTATCATCCTGGCAAGACTGAGGGATATCTCCTCCTTGGTCCGGACCCGGAAAGCTGGCAAACATTGCGCGAGGTCTTTACCGGTCAAGGCTAGGCTGAGCGCAAATGCCGCCGCTGGGAATGCACAAACAGCATCCGGTCCCGAGCGAGCCACGGGCTGCCTTGTGCAAGGTGGCTTGCGTTACGATTTTTTCTTGCAAGTAAACTTGCACCGTGGTATCAGGCTCCTCAGGAGGAGCGATGTCGATACTCGAACGCGTGCAATCGGTGGCGGAAGATTTGACCCGGGCAGAGCATCTGCTTGTGCGGGAGATCATCGCCAAGCCGCGTGATGTCGCTCTTGGAACGGCATCGAGTCTAGCACAACGCACCGGCGTGCACGAGGCTACTGCGTCTCGTCTGGCAAAGAAACTGGGATTTCAGAGCTATGCTGGATTTCGCGATGCCATTCGCGAGGAGTTCATCGTCAAGGCCGATCCCGCCTTGCGGGTGCGCAATACCCTGGAAGCCACTGGGGATGGCGATCTGCTCGGTGAACTGATTGCGCGGGAGATCGAAGCGCTCACGGCGTTGCCAAGCTATCTCGACTCAAACCGGATTGCCGAGGCAGCGCAGTTGCTCACCGGCGCCCGGCGCATCTTTATCTTTTCGCGCGGCAACGCCGTGACGCTCTCGGTCATGCTCGAGCGACGGCTGCTACGTATGGGTGCGGATGTTGAGGTTCTCTCGGGCGATGGACGGGACCTGGCCGAACAGGTTCTCGGTCTGGGGAGCGAGGATGTGGTGGTGGCCTTCGTCTTTCGGCGCCAACCGCGCCATTATGCGCCGCTGATCGAGCGGGCGCACAAGGTGGGTGCGCGGACGCTGGCGGTTTCGGGTTCGCTGGGACCGGCTCTCACACCGGCGCCCAATCTGTTGCTCTCGGCACCGCGGTCAGGCTCCAATGACAGCTTCCAGACGCTGACCGTGCCGATGGCCATTACCAATGCCCTGGTTCTGACAATGGCAAAGATGAACCGGGATACGACGCTCGAGCGGCTGGAGACGCTGGGCGAACTTATCAGCGATTTCGAGTCGCGCTAGCGGCAAGCGGTGTGGAGGAGGACGCCGGAATTTCGCACGCCAGGTTTCTGCAAGTTAAATTGCACGTCATGCAGATGTTGCAATTATGTGTGCAAGAGGAGGGGCCGGCAATGCCGGACCGCAACCAACCGGAGGACAGGACATATGACCCTCAAGCAGATTTTTCTCTCATCGGCCGCTATCGGCCTTATGGCTGCGCCAGCCCTGGCGCAGGATCTCGATACCATGAGTGCCCAAGAACTTTTGCCGCTGGCGCAGCAGGAAGGAACCGTTACGGTCTATTCCTTCACAAGCCGCATCGCGGCGGTCGAGGCTGCATTTGAAGCGAAATATCCCGGCATCGACCTGGTGGGCTATGACGCCAGTTCCACCGAGCAGATTGCCCGGCTGCGCGCTGAATCGGCGGCTGGCATCGCGTCTGCCGATGTCGTCTATATTTCCGATGCTCCCGTGGTTCTCACCGAACTTCTCGAGACCGGGCTGATCGAAGCCTATGTGCCGCCCCGGGTGGCCGATCGTGTTCCCGATGAGTTTTCCACGCCAGTTCTCGCCCAGCGGCTTTCCACCAAGGTCCTGATGTATAATGAGCAAGCGCATCCCGATGGCGCGCCGGTCGATAGCCTTTGGGACCTGACCCGCCAAGAGTGGAGCGGTCGCGTCGTGATGGTCGATCCGCTGCAGCGGGGTGACTATCTCGATCTCATGGTTGAGTTCGTGCTTCGCTCCGATGACATGGCAGCGGCCTACGAAGCAGAGTTCGGCGAACCGATCGCGCTCGATTCCGGAATCGAAAATGCCGGCATGCAGTTCATCACCGATCTGTTCGCCAACGATGTCGTGCTGGTGTCGTCAACCGACGACGTCAACGCCGCAATCGGCTCGCTTGGCCAGGCCAACCCGCCGATCGGCTTTACGTCCTATTCGGATCGCCGAGACAATGAAGACGAAGGCTGGGCGCTCCAGGTCGCCAATGACGTCGCGCCGTCCAACGGCATCATCTTCCCCGCGTTGCTAACGCTCGCGGCCGAAGCCGAACATCCCGCAGCGGCGAGGCTGGCCATCGACTTCCTGATGGGCGACGACAGCGAGACCGGTGGTGAAGGCTTCGCGCCGTTCTACGTGGCGGGTGACTATGCCACGCGCACCGATATCGTCAGCCATCCTGACGCCGTCCCGCTCGAAGACTTTGCCGCGTGGCGTATTGATCCCGCTGCAACCGCGGAAATCCGTCAGGATGTGGCCGATATGGTCCTCATCCTGCAATAATTGAAAACCGCATCGGCCCCGGCGGTTAATCTGCCGGGGCGCTCAAACGGAAACCGTTCATGGCCACTTTTTCCTCTCTTGCTGGGCGGGCACGCTACGCTGTGCCGCAAGGCCTGCCGCTCAAGCTCGGCGTTCTTCTGGTTATTGGTGCGCTCATTGCCGGGCCGCTGCTGCGTATTCTGTTCGAAACGCTGGCGCCGCAAACCATTGCCGCCTGGAGCGATGTCGTTGTCAGCCCGCTCTCGCGCAATCTGTTGTGGGTGCCGCTCACCAACACGCTGATCCTGGGCGTCGGTGTGGCCAGCGGATGCGTTCTGATCGGGGGCTTTCTGGCCTGGCTGGTGGTGATGACGGATGTCCCCTTCCGACGCACGATCGGACTTTTGGCGACGCTCCCCTTCATGATTCCGAGCTTTGCCACGGCCCTGGCCTGGGGCACGTTGTTCCGCAACAGCCGGGTGGGCGGGCAGACCGGGTTTCTCGAAGGGCTGGGGCTGGCCGTCCCGGACTGGCTCAGCTGGGGCATGGTCCCCACCTTCATCGTTCTCACCGCGCATTACTATTCGCTGGCATTCACCGTGATCGCTGCCGCCCTTGCCACCGTCAATTCCGATCTGGTCGAGGCCGCCCAGATGACGGGCGCGAAACGCGGGCGCATCTTTGCCGGCATCATCTTGCCCGTCGCTCTGCCAGCCATCGTTTCTGGCGCTTCGCTGACCTTTGCCGGGGCCGTATCCAATTTTGCCGCGCCGGCACTTCTGGGGCTGCCAGTGCGCATGCAGACCATGGCCACACGCCTGTTCGGCATGATCGAAATCGGCCAGACGGCGCGCGGCTATGTCATCGCAATTCTCCTGATCGTCGTCTCGGCGTTCTTTTTGTGGTTCGGAAACAAGGTTATCTCCGGTCGGCGCTCCTATGCCACGATTACCGGCAAAGGTGGACGTGCCAAACGGTTCGAACTGGGCACCGCCCGGCTGCCCATGCTCGCCATTGCAGTCCTGATCTGCGCCCTGACCACAATCGTGCCCGTGTTGGTGCTCATCGCGTCTTCGTTGGCACCCAGTTCCTCGTCGCTCTTTTCGGGCTGGACGCTGCATTACTGGCTCGGTGCGTCCAATCCCGCCATTGCCCAGGGCCAGGCCGGGGTTTTCCATAACCCCTTCATCGTTTCGGCCACCTCGACAACCATCAGCCTTGGTCTGGTCGTTGCCGTCACCGGGTCGATCCTTGGGCTCATGATCGCCTTTACTCTGGCGCGCTACCGCACGGGCTTTTTGTCGGGCGTGATCAATCAGCTGGCGTTTCTCCCCCTGCTGGTGCCCGGCATTGCCTTTGGTGCCGCCTATATCGCACTTTTCGGCGCGCCCATCGGGCCGTTTCCCGCGCTCTATGGCAGCTTTGCTCTGCTGGTCATTGCGGGCACCGCCTATCTCGTGCCGTTCTCGGTGCAGACGGGCAGGGCCGTGATCCAGCAGGTCTCGGGCGATCTCGACGAAAGTGCGCGTCTGACGGGGGCGGGCTTTTTCCGACGGCTTTCGGCGATCACCATTCCGCTCGCCAGCCGTGGCCTGGCGGCAGGCGCGATCATCATCTTCGTGAAAATCATGCGCGATCTCTCGCTGGTGGTGCTGCTCTTTACGCCAACCACTCCGGTGCTCTCGGTCCTCGCTTATCGCTATGCATCGGAAGGCTTTACCCAGTTCGCCAACGCGATAACCGTCGTCATCCTCATCATCTCCATTGCAGCCACGCTGCTCGCCAACCGGTTGCAGACCAAGTCGCAGCCCTGGCTCAAGAACTAGGCCGCCTGCCATGATCACTATTTCCAATCTCACCAAGTCATTCGGCGACTTCGATGCCGTGAAATCGGTCAGCCTTTCGGTGCCCGAGGGGTCCTTCCTGGTCCTGGTCGGGCCGTCCGGGTGCGGCAAGTCCACGATGCTACGCATGCTGGCGGGCCTTGAAAAGCCGAGCGGAGGAACGATTTCGTTCGGGGAAAAGACCGTATCGGATGGCGAACGCGGGTGGACCATCGAGCCGGCGCAGCGCGACACCGGGCTGGTGTTCCAGTCTTACGCGCTCTGGCCGCACATGACGGTTGCCGGCAATGTGGAATGGCCGCTCAAGGTGGGAAAGATGCAACCGGCCGAGCGCAAGGCCCGGGTCAACGAGGTGCTCTCCCTGCTGGGCATCGAGATGCTCTCGCATCGCTATCCCAACGAGATTTCCGGCGGGCAGCAGCAGCGCGTGGCGATCGCGCGCATGATCGCGCCCAAGCCGAAAATCCTTTTGTTCGATGAGCCCCTGTCCAATCTCGATGCCAAGCTGCGGGTCGAGATGCGGACCGAATTGTTGCGTGTCCATCGCGCCACCGGGGCGACCTCGATCTATGTGACCCACGATCAGGTCGAAGCCATGACCATGGCCAGCCATGTCGCCGTCCTCAAGGATGGCGAGGTCGAGCAGTTTGGCGCGCCCCAGGACCTTGTCGCCGAGCCTCGAACGGCGTTCGTTGCCACTTTCGTTGGCACCCCGCCCGCCAATCTCGTTCCGGTTGAACCACGCGGGCAGGGCGTTGCGGTTGCCGGAGAAGCCATGGGGCCGACATTCGCGCTCGAGCGTCCGGCGCTGGCCATGTTCCGGCCCGAGGACCTCTCGGTCTCAGATGTTGCCGGTCCCCGCGCGATCGCCATGGAATTTGCCGAAGCGAGCCCGGTTGCCGGGCGTGTGATGGTGACTGGAACGCGCAGCGATCTGCGGCTCACGGCAGTCGTTGACCGGGCGCCAAGGTTCGCGCCGGGAGACGCCGTTTATTTCACCCTTCCTGAGACACCGTCTGCCCTGTTCACCCTTCAGGGGGAGCGTATTGCATGAAGCGGCTGATGATTGTCAGGCACGGAGAATCCGAGTGGAATGCCAGCCGCCGTCTGCAGGGACAGGCCGATATCGAACTTTCGGACAAGGGGCGAGAGCAGGCGCTGGCACTCAGAGCGACCGTTGAAGCGCTTAACCCGGACACATCAATCACCTCCGATCTCAAACGGGCGATCGAAACGGCCAGGCTTCTGGGAATAGAAGCGCCTTTGACCAACCCTGCACTGCGCGAGATCGATGTTGGCGAATGGACGGGACGCGCCATTGCCGATATCCGCGCCGATGATGCCGAAGGCTATCAGGGTTGGCGGTCGGGGACGGTGACCCCCAAGGGTGGTGAAAAGTGGAGCGAATTCGTTTCCCGCACCAGCACGTGCGTCATGACCAGCCTGCAGGCAAGCGATCGCCTGCTGGTGGTATGTCATGGCGGGGTCATTCGCGCACTTCTCGAAAAGCTTATCGACCTGCCTCCTCAGCGGATCATCCCCGTCGGGCCGGCGAGCCTGACCGTTCTTGCCGAACGCCCGTCCGGATCGGGCAGCATGCGGCTGGAATTGTTCAATTATTCGCCTCTGGGTCCGGTGCTGGATGCTCCGGACTGAGCCGAACGGCTAGAGCGTGTCCAGCAAAAGTGGAAACGGTTTTGCGGTTCGGACACGCGACAAAACAAAGGCTTAGCCAAGGATTTGCTTCAATCAAATCCTTGGCTCTGGAGGCCGATCCCTGGTCCTGCGATCATGCGCGCCGCCGACCCCAGAGCGACTATTGGTTGGACACAGCTTGCGAGAAGACCTGGTTGTCGGTGCGGCGGCCTGCGACGGGGGCGAGCAGGAAGCCGACGGCAAGAATGGGCAGGAGCGCCGCAAAAACGATGCGCAGGCCGACGGCTTCCGCCACGAAGCCGAAAAGTGCCGGCACGCCGAAGGTGGCAATGAGAGCGACCATTGAGAGCGCTGCCATGTTTTCGGCCGTGGAGCGGCCAGGAAGATGGGAGACGACGGAAACGCTGATCGGGGCGTTTAGGGCCACGCCGGCTCCCAGCATCGCAAGCGCAAGGCCCGCCTGTATCGGCCCTGAACTCATGAGCAGCACTGCGATGCCGCATGCGCACATGAGCACATTTCCGCGGACGAGCGTTGTATTGGAAAAGCGCATGCGCAAACCATCGCCCAACATGCGCGTGACGCCCATCCCGATGGTAAACGCCGCAAAGACATAGCCCGCCGTGGAGGGGGCAGATCCGATCACGTCCTGCATGTAAAAGATCGACCAGTCATAGACGGTCCCCTCGGTTAGCCCAATACCAACTGTCATGGCAAAGATGAGCAGAATGGCTCTGCCGGGTATGGCAAAAGCCGGCCGCTTGAGGCTGGCGGTGGGCAATGTCGGATAATCGCGCGGCGCGACTGCCCAAAACACCACCATCAGGAGCGCGACAACCGCGCTGGCGATGATCTGGTGCCACAGTGGTGTGGCGCCGCTCCCCGCCAGAATGCCCGCGGCGAGCGACCCCACGAACAGACCCACCGACCAGAAACCATGGCTACGCGAAAGCACCGAAACGCCGGTGCGACGCTCGATGCCGAGCGCCACCATGTTCTGTGCCACTTCCAGGACCGTGCGAACGAAGCTGTAGCTGGCGAAAAGCAAACCGGCGGCCAGGCCGGGCACCAGCGCGAAAAACGGCATCATCAGCGCATTGACCAACAGCATGGCCGGCGCGGCGACATGGGGACCCAGCCGGTCGTTGAGCCGACCGGCGATGGGAAGGGCGAGAACCGTGCCGATCGGTAGGCCGAGCAGCGCCAGGCCGAGCCCGGCCTTGTCGAGGCCGGCGGCACCGGAAATCTCCGGCAAGCGTGTAAACAGCGTGATGTGCATCAACGCATTGGAAAAAAACAGCAAAGCTGGCGCCAGAAGGGCGGTCATGGTGATGATACTCGATGAAGCCGAGGCGGCTAGGCGGCCCGGACGGGCGAAATGAGGGCGAGTTCTTCGGCTCTGTGACAGGCCACCGGCTGTCTTCGTCCGTGTCCGTTCAACTGCGGCAGGACTGTGCGGCAAATCTCGACCGCATAGGGGCAGCGATTGGCAAACGCGCAGCCGGACCGGCTCGCGCCACCCGAAGGGGCGTGGCCCTCGATATGGCTGGTCGCCTTGGTGAGCCCTCGTCGCGCCTTGCCCGGGATGGCGGCAAGTAGAGCCTCGGTATAGGGATGACGCGGCGCCTGGAAGATCTGCGCGGTGCGCCCGATCTCGACAATACGCCCCGCATACATCACCGCAACGCGATCGGAGATGTTGGCGATGACGCCCAGATCGTGCGACACGAACAGATAGGTCAGGCCGTGCTGGCGCTGCAGGCGCTTCATCAGATTGATGATCTGGGTCTGGACCGAAACGTCGAGCGCAGAGACCGCCTCGTCGGCAATCACCAATTGAGGATCGGAGGCCAGGGCTCTTGCAATGGCCACACGCTGGCGCTGGCCGCCGGAAAAAGCGTGCGGATAGCGACCCGCATAGTCCGGGCTCAACCCCACTTCGAGCAGCAGGGCCTCCACTTTGGCGTCCATTTCAGCCCGGGACATACTGGTGTTGACTTCGAGCACTTCGGCGATGATGTCGCGTACGCGCAATCTGGGATTGAGCGATCCGGTCGGATCCTGAAACACCATGCGAATGTCGCTGCGCATCTTGGCGGCCGCGCCGCCGCGTGCCGAGAGGACGTCGATGGGCGCTGCATCGGCGTCGGGCCGGAAGCTCACAGTGCCGTTGTCGGCTCTGTGAATGCCGATCAGCGTTTGCGCCAGCGTGGATTTCCCGCATCCACTTTCTCCGACCAAACCCAGCGTTTCACCCTTGTCTATCGTCAGGCTCACATCTTCCACCGCCCGGACGTGGCCCACGACGCGTTCGAGAAAGCCGGCCCGGATCGGAAAGGCTTTCGAGAGATGTTCGACGGTCAACAGCGGCAGTGCGCCATCGGGTTTAGCTCGCACCGGGATTTCGCGGGCATTCTCGACCGGGCGAGGTTCGCGGGTTGCAAACGCGTTCTTGGCGCCGTCATAGGCATGACAGGCGACCTTGTGGGAGGGCCCGGCGTGGCTGTATTGGGGCATTTGGGCGTCGCAGACCCCGGGGATCACCTGGCTGCACCGCGTGTGGAACGGGCAACCGGCGGGCCGGTTGGCAGGCGTGGGCACCATGCCGCGAATTGCGGTGAGCGGAGCGGTATAGTCCCCGTCCAACCGCGGCATCGAATTGAGAAGGCCGCGCGTATAGGGATGCTGAGGATTGCCCAGGACCTCATCGACCGGACCCTGTTCGACGATCCTGCCCAGATACATGACCGCCACCTCGTCGGCGATTTCCTCGACCACGCCCAGGTCGTGGGTGATAAAGAGGACCGACATGTCGTTTTCGCTCTGCAGATGGCGCAGAAGGTCCAGAATATTGGCCTGGGTGGTGACATCGAGCGCGGTGGTCGGCTCGTCGGCAATCAGCAGTTTGGGACGGGTTACCAGAGCCATGGCAATCATGGCGCGCTGGCGCTGGCCGCCCGAAAGCTGGAAGGTGTAGCGGTCGAATTTTTCCTCCGGGTCGGGCATGCCGACCTGGCGCAGTGTTTCGATTCCGATCCTGCGGGCCTCGGCCTTGCCGATCCTGCGGTGCAGCGTCAGCCCCTCGCTGATCTGGTTGCCGATCGTATAAAGCGGCGACAGAAAGCTCATCGGCTCCTGATGGATCATGGCGATTTCACCGCCCCGGATGGCGCGAAGCGTCTTGTCGTTTTCGGCCAACGCCACAAGGTCGGTAGGGCCGCCCTCACCATCCAGCACAATCGAGCCCGAGGCTATAAAGCCAGGCTGTTCGATGACCCGCAACAGGGCCTTGGCGGTCACCGATTTGCCGCATCCGCTTTCCCCGACAAGGCAGAGGGTCTTGCCGCGGGGGATATCGAGGGAAATGCCGTCGACAACGCGGATCGTGTGTTTGTGCAGCGCAAAATCGACCGAAAGATTGTCGATGGCGATGAGGGGTTTGGAGCCGGACATGGGCGGGCCTAGTTCTGGTAGGGGTCGGCGGCGTCGCGCAGGCCGTCACCGAGGAAATTGAGAGAAAGCACTGCGATGATGACGGCAGCGCCGGGCAGCATGAGCCAGGGCGCACCGGCAATGGTGCGGACATTCTGGGCCTCCTGGAGCAGCACGCCCCAGCTGACGATGGGCTGG
>CENV01045287.1_pt1 | contig 23786 bp, 37 predicted proteins | sample 530231 | NCBI WGS metagenome assembly CENV01 (sample SAMEA2619815, study PRJEB7988) | marine metagenome | biome: marine biome (ENVO:00000447); feature: surface water layer (ENVO:00002042); material: "saline water (ENVO:00002010), including plankton (ENVO:xxxxxxxx)" | depth 5 m | reverse complement strand
GAATTACCCATAGTAAAAGCATCTGCATAAGAAGCAGGAAGCAAGTAAGTAAAATCTATAGCGATATTATTATTTTCATCAGACAAGTTGCCGCTTGAAAACGATTCGTGAGATAAACTTGCATCTATTACAAATGCCGAGCCTTGGTTCAAATCTATGTTTGTAAAATCTAAAACCATAACAGAATTTGTTATCTGAAGGTTTTGAAAAGATGGGTCAATATTATATGTTCCTGTTTCTAATGTTATGGGTAAAGATTGATTATCAACAGGAGTTGAAAGAGAGTTGGTAAAATATTCTAATTTTATTGGAGCTCCAAATTCATCTGTTAAATCATTTCCATCTTCATAGTTTCCATACATTAATCGGTTCCCCATTATAGTTTGAGCCTTGGCTTTTAAAGGAACATTATCAAATGTTCTAAATATCTCGGTGTCAGGTAAAACTTGAAATATTTTACTATTACTGAAAGTGTAAGTCTCCACACTGTTGTTCGGCAAACCTAAGTCTAATTTATTAAAAGACTCAATAACTTTGATGACATTAGTGCTGCTGTCTTTAAACAGCAAATCAACACCAACCACCAATGGTCCTCCTGTATCATATTCAATCTGTACAATATTAGCAGAGTTCAACATACCTCCGTTTAAGAAAGTATCAAACTCAAAATTAAAAGGTCCGGGTATAAATGCCGGAGGAGAAAAAGGTGAAGTTGCTGAGAAAGCATTGTCTGCATATCTATATCTATATGCAAAAGACAAAAACCTATCTTCCATATAATTATTAGATGAACTAGAAGGTTGTGGCGTTATAGTTGGTGCAAAAGCCGGTGGCTTTTTAATTACAAGAATATCTTCAGCATCAAATTGGTCAATATTCAATATAGGGTTTTGATAGTTTTTAGATGTGCTTATAAACCTTGGAGGATTAAAATTGTCTGTAAAAAACAATAAGTTCTCTATTAGGTTTACACCTATCACAAGTTGTTTGTCATTAAAATTTAGTGTTGTGTTTACACCTCCTCCGTCATCAATACTTACTATGTGATATACAAGAAAATTATTTTTAGTATCAAGTGATACTATCATATCGCATTTTCCTGTAGCACCAACAGGAAAGTTTGGGTCGTGAACAAACCAATATAGAGTTTCATTCTCTCCATTTTCAAAAGCCCCTATGCATTTAGCACTGTCCGACAACGGAGTGTTATTAAATGAAAGTGTAGTAAGTTGCTCGTTTCCTTTTGCAAGTTCAACGGCTCCTATTTCGGTGACTTCAGTAGAACCTAAACGAACATTGACAGCATCTATATACTGACCATTAGGCAAGAGTCTTTCATCAAGACCCTTATTCATCTTACCTGCTACAAAGTTTCTAGTTAAATTTGCCATTCTACTTTATCCATTTATCTCTTCCCCTTAAATTCATCAAGAGTCTACCGGGATGTATATTGCTAATTCTTATTTTCGCATTTCTCAACAAAGCACTTTTTCTTTTTCTAGCCCTGTTGACTATGTATTCTTGTACACCTAATTTTGAACTTAAAATAGCAAATTCGATATATGCATAAATATATTCTTCGAATAATTTGTTTACTGTAATTTTGGAATTATCTCCTTGCTCCATGCCGTCAGAAATATACTCAAGAACACATTTTTCCCCTGCCATACCTGAACTGAAATTAATCACTCCACCTTTACTATCTATGCTAAATGTTGGGTTTGCGTTTGCAGTTTCTGTATTTAATCCAAAACGAGAACCTATAGTATAATCAAAATACCAATAGCCATCACAACAATATCCCTCATACCCATAGAATATACTGTTTTTATTTAGGTAAATACTTTTCAAACCACCTTTGATTCTTTCCAAATCTAAATTTGAATTTTCAGGTTTTAATATATTACCATCATGGTCAAATAAAATTCTACACTTATCATCCTGTAAGTATGCACCCGCATAGTTGGTTTGAATATTTTCTGTTAAAGGGTAGAGTAATCCGTTTTTGAAACAAGATATTCGTACCCAATTTACATAATCCTGTGGAAGCACAAATCGCATTTCTTTACAAACATCTAGTTCTAATATTTTAACTTCTTTGAATGCATCATAATTCAATTCTTGTATTGCTCTTTTGGCATGGAAAAGAATCTTATACCTCTCTTCGTTGTTAACTAAAGAGTGATTGCCTGAATACATCAATTCAAAATTTGTTATTATGTCCTGTAGACTAACATACTGATATGAGCCCCAATTCTCATTTTCAGGAAGGTTTCCTCCGTTCTCGTAATATTGATATGGTGTTATATATGACATAATCTATTTTTCTTGTTGGTCCTCCAAAGCCTCTTGTGCCTGTCCAAACTGAACAGCTTGTATTTCTCTAATTGACATACCTGCAAATTGCAATATTTTATTTATCAAAGTTGGTTCATCATCAAGAGGTAATTCAAAGTCTTGATAATCTGCAGCCGATTGGTTAAACACCGGCTCACCACCTGCTAATGTAATATATGTCCAAACAGGGTCTTTTGGAAAACGAATATACTGACAAGTTAAATCTCCCACATTATTAATGGTGTTCGGAAATGCTGTGACAACACTTCCTGCTTGTGTATAAGCAGGGTATAGTTTTGATGGTGCAGTTAGCATCGACTGATTCAATAAAGTAATCTTATTTTGATGAACCCTTTCTACTTCGTTTTGACGAGCTCCATCTGTATATAATATTTTATTTATTAAATAATAATCAGAAGGCATATTCCAAGTGTTTGAGCCCGGTGAACCCGGAACAGTTTGTATCAAAGGAGCTATCACACCAAAGGTGTCTATAACTTCTTCATAACCTTTTTTAATATCAGCATACCCTGTTCCTGATTGTCTTGCGTTTTCTTTATTGATTTGATAATTGTATTGGTAAAAGTAATCTTCAAATATATCTAACTGTGCTTGTTTTGCAAACAAGTTAAAATCACTTGGAGATACATAGCCGTAATTATTCTTATTAAGAATAGACAAGACAGTTTGTCTAACTGAATTTATCATCTATAAATCTTTTTTACAAAGATAAACAAAAAAAAAAGAGGGCTAATTTTTAGTCCTCTTTTAGTGTTAGGTTTTGTCAGCTTGTTAGTTCGGAACAATTTCATTTACAGCCGAACTTAGACTTACATCTAATACTGAGTCAGTATATCCCTTTGACCAAATTTTCACCAAGGCAGCATCTATTGTTGCTTTATCGGCAGCAGTCGCTGTAGAAGCTTGAGCTATTTGTAGTTCCATTCCATTGTTGTTAATAAGGAAAATCTCACCACCATCAAGTTTTACATAAATAATATCAGAAGTTCCTACAAAACCTACATTATCGAAATTTAAAAATTTATCCATATCTATATAATTTAAAAGGTTAATTAATTACCATCAACTGAATTTACAGGTTGACTTAACTTCGGAATGAGAAATGATGTTTCAGTCCATTTAGTTCCACTTGCCGCTACAATTGCGTCAAAAACTACTTTTACATCTGCGGCAACTAGTGCTGCTGCTGATGCAATGTTAACGACTTTTCCTGTATTATAAACTATTTCTACATCATCAGCACTGTTTAGATAAACAAGGGTAATACCACTTGTAGAAAATTGGTCTCTAGCTGTTGAGCTAACACCATCGAGTTGTACTATACCATACTTTTTCATAATTTAAAAAATTTTATGAGTTAATAAGTTACAAAGATACAACTTTTATCCTAGCTTTTTTTCCAAGTATTCGAGCTTGTCAATGCCTTCATCTGTTTTGAAATAAGATGCTAAAACATATACAGGGTCTTCACCAAATGGAATTTGAATCAATCTCTTTTTATTTCCCGGTAAATTAAAATATACATCCTTTTGTTGATTTTTAAATATTAATAATCTTTCATCAAAAAATGTTTGTATAGTAGAGTTCAATTGTAAACCGGGGTCAGATACCGCACTTAAAAATTCTTTTGGATATCTTTTGGCATATATCAGTATATCTCTTTTCAATTCTGAGCTAGACATTTTTGAAACATTGCCAAATAAAATTACTTTACCCAACATTTCCATTTGTTCTATAGTAAGGTCCTTAGCCGCTATCAATGCATCTACTTCTACATTTAAGTTTTCTATTTCAGAAGCTGCGTCTTTTGCTAAATCTACTTCTTCAAATTTTATCCCGTTCATTGGGTGATAACTTAAAAATGTCTGTAAAGCTTGATTTCTTTTTGGAACTCTTAATAAACCATTTTCAAAAACGATAGGTGTAACTATTGCATTTCCATCTTGCTCTTCTTTAAAAGGGCTTTTTTGATTGGTTGCGTATCTTAATTCTTTGTTAATTCCGTTCTCTTCATCAAACCAAAGTAATGGTTTACGCTTGGAACTTTTGGATGGTAACATGAAGCTCAAAGGAGCTGCATTTCTTTTGAGTCTATAGACTCTGTCTTTTAATTCTGTTTTTACTTTCATTATATTAAATTTAATTTTTATTAAAAAGATAAGGGAGCCCGAAGGCTCCCGTATCATTTAGAGTGTGTATTAGTCTTCGAATAATACAAAGTTGTTCGCACCCATTACACAAACACATCTTTCTGATAAGAAGTTAACTCTCATCTCATCAATGTCTGTAGTAGCTGCTCCACCTGCTGACCCTGTAATCCATGTCTTATATCTTCTATCTTCAGTTTCTGAAGCTCTATATCTTACATGAAGGTAAGGTCTCTTCGCATTTTTACCAAGAACTTGGTCGTAAACACTTGTAGAACCTGCCGGTACTAATAAACCGTTAATCGCACCTGTGCCACTGATTCCGCCTCTCATTGTTGGGTCATTTAGATATTTCCAATCAGACTTGTAGAAGTCATAACCTCTACGGAATCCTGTGAAACCTAAATTTAACGCCATCTCTTCATCGTTGTCAAATAGTCCATAAGATGTACCACCTGCTCCGTAAGAGTTTTGAGCTGCTAACATATCGTCAATATCGAAACCGAACTGTCTGTTTAAGAAAATTACATTTTCCTCAATTGCACCTTGCTTGTCTAATCTGTCGATAACTGCATCGAAGTCAGCTAATGCATCAGGATTACCTCCTGTCCATAAGTTACCTCTTGTACCAACTGCGTGGAAAACACCTTCTGAACCGATGAGTCCTTCTCCAACTGCTCCTGAAGCTGCCTCTGCAGGTACTGCTTCTATCATTGCTGTTTCTAAGTAATCATCAAATCTTAGCCTTGTTTCATGCTCAGACTTTAAGTACCATAGGTATCCTGAACCACCGTCTTCTGTTGAAATTTCAATCCAACCAATTTGAGCCATATCAGAACCATTAACTAAGTAAGTGTCCTTTAGGATGATTGGGTTGTTTTCAAAGATGTAGTCATCTGATTGTAAGGAACCTTCCATTCCTGCTTTACCTTTTTCAAATTCTGAACCGTAAATGAAAACTGTAGTAGCTGCCCCTAAAGCTGCAACTTGACCTGCTGCCTCATAGTATGCTACGGAGAATGTGCTGTTCGCTGTATCTACCGCAGTTACAACTGCTTTGTTTTCACCACCACCTGCATTATCTGAAATTACAACTGTTTGTCCTTTTCTTACTGCGATACCGCCTTGTGCTGAATAAGGATTTTCACCTGTAATTACAGTACCCACAGGGTTACTACCAATAGCTGAATCATTAACTGTTAATGTAGCTGTGTTAGAACCTGCTGCTTGAGCTGATGTTACATTTTCATATTTGATATGTAACCTTCCTTGTTCTGCCCATTTAATAAGGTCAGAATTAGAAGGCATTTCTGCACCCACCATTTTTAAAAATGCTGAAAGTGTTCTGTTACCATATCTTTCAAATTCTTTTTCATATGTATCAGGAAGATACTGATTTAAGAAATCAAAGTTGGTAATATAATTAGTCGACAACGGAACTTGTTGAGCCGATGGCTGCAACGAGAATGTTGGACTTGCTGCAAAATTTCCTGCCATTATTTCTAATTTTTAAATATTAATTTACTTTTTACTTCTAATCTTGAGCCCCCTACCCTCACTTGGATTGAGTGCTCTAATTGTCATTCCATCCTTTTTAACAACCTGAGGAGCTGACCTTGTTGTCATATTGACATTTTTAATTTTTTTAGTCACATCCTCTGTTGCATCAGCTTTGCCTTGTTCATAAAAAAACTTAGCAAACCTGTCAGGATTTCTCGCTACGGATAACGCCCTATGGTATCCCGATGCATCCTTAATTAATCCGGTATCCTTGTCCATGTACATCTCCGTAAAGAAGTTGCCTTCTGAATTTACCTTTTTAATTTCCTCAACATCCTTAGAAGGTAGAAAAGTTAATACTTTGTCTTCTCCAACTTTAAAGTCAAAACCTTTGAACTCTGTGTCGAAAACCTCATCGGTTTTTTCTAAAAACCAATTTCGCTTCCTTTTAAATTCTTCTTCATAGGTTTGAGCATCCTTAACATATTGGTTATACGCTGCAAGTTGTTCTTCCTGCTCTTTGGAGAAAGTTGCCGTGCTTGACTCAAGGGGCTCCTTGTACATCTCCTTTTGCTCTTCAAAAAACTTACGAGCCTTACCAATCTCTTTTTTAAACGCTAACTTCTTCTTTTTAATTACATTTTCTTCATCAACCTCACTGTCGTAAGCAAAGTCTTCCATCATGTATTGAATATCTTCAGCATCTAAATCCTCTTCAGTTGCTTGATAATATTCACGCAGAAGCTGCGTTTCATCCATGTCTTTGAAGTTTCTGTTTAATTTAACATAGTCTTCAAATCCACGACCTGTCTTTTTCTTGTATTCCAAAAATGCTGAGACATCTTCAGGTAATTCCTGAGGCTTCTCTTTTTCAGTAAACAAATCATTTACTGAACTGACATCTTTGTCATAAGTATTCTTAATATATCTAAGAACATCTTCCTCTTTTAACTCCGAGGACTGAGTTATATTTTCTTGTGTTTCGCTTTCCGGCTGTACACTTTCTTGCTCTTGTGTGGGGGTGGCACTCTCATTGCTTGTATCCACTTGCTCCACGGGAGCACTTGTTTCTTTAACATCTTCTGAAGCATTATTAATTACTTCTTCTTCTTTTTGAGATAAAGACTTTTCTTCCTTTACCCCAATGTCTTTTACTTTTATATCCATTGAATTAAATTTTAAACAAAGTTAATAAATATTTTTATGTATTTTTTTCAGCTATCTTGGGTCAAATTCAGCTAAATCAAAACCATCTAAACTATCTTCATTGGACTCAAAGTTCTGTGGAGGTAGATTGTTTTTCCTTTGATTTATTAGTTTTGACTGCTCTGTATTTTGTTGGGATATTCTTTGCTTCTTTGCTTCTTCTCTCGCACCTTCTCTAAAAGCCAAAGCTTGTTCTGACATTCCTCTCAACTGTTGATTGTAACTAAACTCTTCAGCCATCAACTGTGATTTTAACTGAGCCTCATTTTTCATCTTTTCTATTTCAAAAGCAATCTCTGCTTGTTTCAGTTGCATCTTGCCTTGAACTTCCATTTGTTGTTTTTGCATTGCAGCTTGTGCTGCCATCTGCTGAGACTGCATATTGATTTGAGCTTGTTGCTGTTGCTTCTGCATTTCCATTTGCTGTTGCTTTTCTTCTTTCTGCTTTCTTTTTAATTTAAGCAACTGATTAGCAAGTTTTATATTTTTAAGCTCTCTGATGTCGATGGCATCTTCTAAATTAATATCCTGCTTAGATAATGCCATTTGAATATTTTGCTCAAGCTGTGCCTTTTGCTCTTCATCCGGTGCGACCTCTATGAAAATTCCAAAATCATATATATATAAATCAGATATATCATCCAACAAGCTGACATTATATTTTCCAATTTTATTTACAAAATCATCTTTGAAGTCTGAATATTCTAATATATCTGCAACCCTATATGTCAAAGCTTCGGCTAATGTTCTATATATATATAGAGAGCCGTCAAGAATATGACGAGTTGCTACATTTGAATTTAATGCTGCAAGTTTTTGTAACCCAACCAAAGAGTTAGGGTCAGGCGTACTTCCATCTCTAGCCTCATTTAGACCCGTTACTGTTCTAATCATATTTAAGTAATGATTGTAATTTGCAATAAGCATTTGAGTTTTACTTGCACCGGAGTTAGTGTTTATCTCTTTGATAGGAACTCTTGCTTGATTAAAGTCCCCATCTTGTGTGTAACTTCTTCCAATAACACTACCTGTTTGGAAATACAAACGCAAAGCATCCTCAGGATTATACGCATTGCCTGTTCCTAAATCTACTTCATTTAAACCATCTGCATCAATGAATACTCCATCAGGAACTACCTTGGCAATCACTTGTTGTAATTTTAAATGAGTAAGTTGAATTAAATCAGCAAAAGGTATCATTCTTCTTACTAAAGACTCAACCACACCTTTATACATTCTAGGTGCAACAGCGACATAATTAGGCAGTGCGTGTTGACTTGCTGATTTTGGTCTCACCATATTATGAGCTAACTCCCATTTTAAAAGGATGTTTGTACCCATAACCATAACGCCATCATACCAAACATCAATTGTTTTTTCTATTTTTTCAAACCTTCCTTCATCCATTGCAGCATCCGGTGGATTAAATTGGTCATCTTTTTCTATAACCTTGCTGCCCCCTGTTTCTAATATTTTTTTCTTATATACAATCTTGTTGGTAGATTTATAGTTAAAGTACAGTAATGTACAAGTATCTCTATAAAACATATCGTTTTCATAGTACTGTGCTACATTATAATAATCATACCAATTTTGACTATACTTACTTATTTCTTCTAATTGCTCATCTGTTAAGGTGGGGTCAATTTTTAAAAGCTCAGTCATGGGTAGTGTTTTTACTTCTCCCCAATAAAAACAATCTTTGAAGTGAGGGTCTTCAGTATAACTATATACTATATTAGCCGGGTCAACATAACTAATTTTAACTCCTGAGCCCGGTAAGAACTCGTGTTTTGCTACACCGATACCTAACACTGTGATATCATAATCTACTCTTTTTCTTAAATCAATGTAATGGTTTTCTTCAAAAAGAGTATTAATTGCTTCTTCTTCCGCAATCTCTATTGATGGCTTATAATTAAGCTGCATATATAAAGACAACTCTTCATCACTATTGGGAAGTTCTTCAGGTGAAACTGTAAATGGGTCAATGCTTGAGTTTTGTTTTATTTGTTGTAAAAAATCTTTAGAAACCATTTGAGCTTCTACCATGTCTTGATACTTGCTTCTTTTAGCTTGAGACATAGCATCTTGTGCATAAGCATTTACTTTGAAAAGTCTATCTGACATTCCGTTTACAACTATGTCGACAAACTTTGGTATTACAGGAACAGGTGTCCAATCTAAATTTAGATAAGATAAATCACCATCAATAGCTAATTCATCTTTGTATTTTCTAATTGATTGCTCTCCTCTTGCATATAAACGCAATCTATGGAATTGTCTGAATTGGTTGTAGAATCGACAGCTCATTCCATCCCTACGAAACCATTCGTATTGTATGGCTTGTCCTATCTTTAATCCGTACTCATCTGTTGCCTTTTCAGCATCTGAAACAAATTGGTCAGGAAAAGCGGCAGACTTAATATCTATTTTAACATCTTTCATCTAATTAATTCGCTTTTTATACCCGTGTTAGTATACCTTGCAAAGTTAATCTTTATTTTTGACTCTTTTTTTTCAGGCGTATATAAATGCTTCTGATTAGCCATAATAGCTAAACCTGAGCTAATCGAGGCATCATAACGGGTTCTATTATTAATATCAAACTTAGCCCAATCTAAAAGTGTACGATTAAAAGGCATCGTTCCCATTTCATCACTAGGTCTAAATACTTCTTCTGTATCTAATCCTATATATTTTTCTATATAAGATTCAATCGCTGCGGCATGAGCTTGTTTTACTTCCTCACTTGTGTTGGGGATACCGCCTAATTCTTTTTCTGATTTGGATAATTTACTTTTATGCTTATCAGGTCTGTTCAAACAAAATCTTCTATATCCTCTGTTTTTAAAATGATACAACAACCTAGGCTTGTTGTTTTCTATAAGTATCGGCATACCATAAAAAACACACGCCATCAAAACATCTTCAAAAAATAATTCTGCTGTTTGAGGTCGAGCTATATATTCAAGAAAAAACTCATTACTTGGTGCTTCATCCATAGAAAATTTAGTCAAGCCATGCAAAGCTCCATTAGAGCCTCCACCTCCAACTACCCCACTAATATCATAGGAGTCACATCCAAACACCCCCAAGTGTTCATTTCCGGGATATTTCAATCCATTTCGTTCAGTAAAATTATTCTGAATGTGAACTGCCGGTAACCAAGAAATATGAAACCTACCTTGCTTGGTGGGTATCCATACCACTGAGCTATCTTTGACTCCATTTTGCCAAACAAACTTTCCTTGAGTAATGTTGTGTTCTCTAATATAAGAATCATTAAAATCTATTTGTTGATATATTTTACTTAGATTAAATATAGATGACTTGCTTTCATCTCTGAAGGCGTGAGCTTCAGTTCGAGGAAACTGTCTGTAAAATTCATTCAAAGCATCTGCATCATTTTTCAGTGAATCTACTTCAGCTTTCCAATAATCTATACTTCCTGAATATATATAGTCCCCATCAACTCCTTGTATTTCTACCTTTGGTTTTTCTAACACAGGTTGTCCATATTTATCTATAAAGCCTTCCATGTTCCATTCCATAGGTATAAATAAAGAATACAACCCACTTTTAGTTTGACCATTTGCATTTCTATTCAAAACATCTGAGCTTTCAAAAAGTTTTTTAAAATTATCTCCACCCTTTTCTAATGAGTTAGAAGTTGAACCCATCATACATTTTCCAATAATCTTACTACCCAATCTTAAACAGGTTTTTGTAACACCCCAATTATTTAGAATGTTATTAGGTTTTATCCATTTACCACTTTCATCATGGACTAGCAGTAAAAGTTTTTCTCCATCATAAGAGTTGTCGTCAGTGTTTTTCCAATCTATAGTTGTATCCAAACCTTCTAAATCATCTTCAAAAACCTCATGCATATTTTTCTTTGTAATCTTTGATGCAGGAACTCTATATGCTAGTTCAGATTTGGGTTTGTCCATTCCATCTTGAATTGGTTTGAAAAAGAACGGAAGACTATTTGATATGGGAACTACTTTGTCTGTAAACATTTTTTTTGCATCTGCTCCTGTTTTGGAGAGTATACCTATTCTAGAATCTTTTGATATCGTGGCTTTGTTAACACATTCCGAAGAACTCATATATGAAAAACCTGACCTTCTAATTTTAAGATATATCATTCCATAACTTCTTGAATCAGCTTTACACGCTTCCCAAAATAAATACAAAGCTCTATTCGCTTCTCTGAAATCAGGATACCCTACATCTATTTTTGTCCATTGCAGATACATATAATGTGAGCCTGTTATATATGTTGGCTTTCCATTGTTGTAAAACCAATATCCTTCATCACGATATTCAAATTCTTTTTCTATATAATCTACCCAACGATTTTTAAAATCTCTTGGCATTTCATTCCACTGAAATATAGAACGAATTTTATCTAATTGTTTTGGTGTCTCTCTTCTTTCCCAATACTGTTCATATTTTTTTTCGTGTCTTTTATATACTTCTTTTGGGGTCTTAGGCAATCCAATCCTAACATTTGATATCTCTATTACTTTTCCTATTTGCCCTGTTTTTGAAATAATGACCAAGTCATATTTTAAATTATAACCATACAGCCAAGTTCTAGCCCTGTTTTTATTTACAAGAACTGATTTTGGTATATAATTTTTTAATTCTTTTATCATTTAGAGTTTCTTTCTGCAAAACCTTGTTTGGAACGAGAGGGTTCATTTACAATTTCTAAGGCTTCTTTTTCTGCTTCTATCTTGTTAAGTATTTCAAAAGCATCCATAATACATAATTTTTTTGTGGCGGCAGCGTTTTTTAATCTATCCGCAGCCAACTCATCATCCGGGTCAGGTTTTATTATATCTTCTTTTGCAACCTTTATAAGTTGCTCAACAGCTCGATATCCTGCATTTATTATTTTAATTTTAGTTTCTTTGAGATTCATATGCGACTATATTTTTATTTCTTATTCTATATAATTTATTATTATCAAATCTAAACTCATACTCTGAGTCCGGCATAAAGGTAACTATATCTCCTTTTTTTATTCCATGTTTCATAATAGATTCTGTCGGATATTCCATTATACCCATAAGCGGCTCGTTAGAAAAAGGTTTGTATATATAAGTTTCTTTTGCCGGTAAAGGTGCAACAAAACAAAATGGTTCAATAGCGTTCCACTTATTATTTTTATAATACATATAATATTGAGTTTCATCTACAAAAAAAGTATTGTCTTTGAAATAACTCTTGCCGCTTTGTCTGTTTCCATACATATCGTTGTAGAACTTAAAAACATTATGGTGAACCAAAAGAGTGTCGCCTTTTTTAACAGGACCATTATACATGATTGGAGTTTCAATAACTACGGCTTCTCTATTTGAGAACGAAGCAGATTCTTCTGAAGTGTCAAGAATCAAATCTATTGCTTCTATTTTTTTTGTATTGCTATATCTTTTGTTGTCTTTGGGTTTGACAAGAAATTGAGTAGGTGACTTCATTAAAAATTTATATTAAACTCAAGAGTAACGGGCATAGTAGAATTAAATTGCTTCCACAACAAAACTTCACCTTCGCTTGTGTCTAATATAAAAATCTGATATGCGTCTTCTTCTTGGTTGTATTTAATTAAATGAATCTCGTAGCCACCGTTTAGAACAGACTGCCCAACTATATAATGCATACCTCCTGATTTATAATCAGGACCTACTGAGATTTTTCGAATGTCCATTTAATTTAAAATTAAATTACGGTGTAATATTTATTTTTACTACTCCGTTAGTATGATATAATCCTCCTAGTCCAATTCCTGCTGCTGCTGCGTCTACATCATTTGCGTAGTTTTGATTAACCAATTGGTCCATGTAAATAACTCCAAATAAAGGACCCGATGCGTTGACAATGTTTAAGGCATTTTTTCTTGCATTTAAATTCTGCCCAACACCTACTTGTAAACATGGATTACCTTGAGTATTAATTTTTGAGTCATCATTGTTTTTTCCTACAGTAAAAGAGTTTGTTGAATTTGTTACATTGATACCGTTACCAAAAGCAGCATTGTTGGCACCGGAGTTAATATCAATGTTATTACCTATAGCTACACTATTGTTAGCTGCACCTGATGAACCTATATCATTATTGTTACCTATATTCAAACTTCTTGCTGTGCTACTTTGTGTACGGCAACTATTACCACTCACAATATTATTGCTTCCTGAAACAGTGTGTTGAGTACCGGCTAAAACAACATTACTATTCCCTGTAACAGTTCCGGATGCATTTAATATAGTATTTTTATCTCCATCAATTGTGGCATTCATCTGCCCAAACACCGCATTACTAGAACCGCTTAATGTAACATCATCAGCGTTAAACAAGAAATTATAGTCAGACCCATTCGATATACTTGCCTGTTGAGCTCCATTGAAGCTAGTAATCCCAAACAGAAAGTTGTGATTATTAAACTGAAATGAAGTTGGATTTGAAAATTCAGAGGCAAAAATAAAGTTACGCCCTGAGTCTACTAAGCCTACATTTGTACAACCTAAAACATAATTATTTCTGTTGTTGTTGGAATCTGTGGAAGCTAGGTTACTTGTAAAAGAGTTGCTATCACCATTAATAACAACATTGCCTTCCATGGTTGCATCATTATTTGATAGCATAGAAGTGTGTGTTGAGTTAACAATAAAAGCACCCTGTATGTTACCCACAGATACTGCGAGACCTTGTGGGTCTTCAAAGGTCAACTTGTTGTTTGAATATTCATTTGTTATTTTACTAGCCTTATCTCCAAGAATAATATTATTAATAACAGCATTGATTCCATTAGGATTTGCAATATTCGGTGTTCCAAATTGATTTGGTTGTGCTTGACTTACACTATATCTGTTTGGATTAATACAAATGTTTTTATCGGTGAATGCGGCAGTTCTGCTACCTATAATTAAGTTATCATCTACTGTACGACCCGTTGTAGAGTTTCCTAGTTGGTTTCCTGCTCCTCCTGTTTCAAAAACAACATTTCCTCTTGATATATATTTTGCAGCATTACCTGTTGCACCTAACATTATATTGTTTGAAATAAGTGTGCTTCGAACATTGTTTCCTGCGTTTTTACCAATAAAAACATTGTTTGATGCTGTAAGGTTTCGTTGGTCTCCTTGTCCGGGGTTTGCTGACTGAACACCTGCTTTTATTCCTAATCCCGAGGAAGCTCCAATAACCACATTTCCTTCAAGAGTAGCACCATAACCGCTTACACCTATATTTCGGAAAGCTCTCATACCTAATACAGTATTTTGTACAGGAGCAGCACCCGCACTATAGAAAATGTCTGCCATTGCTTGATGACCTACAATCGTATCATTGACATGACCACTCGGTAGTTCTGAACCTAAGTTTGGATTACCTGCAGAAAAACCTATACCTATACTTCCTTGGTTGTTAGTCATTCCCTGAGTAGTTGCGTCTACTGAAGAACCTAATGCATTTTTAGATATAGCGACATTATTAAAACCTACGGTATTTTCTTTTAGTGAATCAATACCTATAGCAATATTGTTTGTTGACTGTACTGATTTAGCCAAAGCACCTACTCCTAAAGCAATATTTGCACCGGGTTCTGCAGCAGCAGTTACAGGGTTTATTCCTGAAGTAAATGATTCTAATGCAGAATCTCCTATTCCAACATTAAATTGAGCAACTGTTTTATCTGATAAAACTCCTGCGTTTTTTCCAACAAACACTGATTCACCTGTTCCTGTTATACCAATTAATCCACCAACATTTATTGTAGTTGGCACGGTTGTGGAATCTTGTGTTATTACTGAATCTACATAATCAACTCCATTAGATATAGGAATAAATAAATCTGTAACTATACTTGGAATTGGTGGAACTAAACTTATGATATCACCTATGGTATAGTTCTTAGTTATATTATTATCATTAACATCCGTACCAATAACTTTATCATTAAGTTGAGGTGTGGAATCAATTACATAGGTAGATATTTTAGCCATATTATTTCTTTTTTACTTCCCCTGTCTGTATATTAATGACAGAGTCTTTTCCATATTTTTCTATAAGTTCTAACTCTAACTTATTAAACTGTTGGGTCAAAGCATTTATTTGACCATAATACTCTAGCTTTTGAACCTCTAGGTTACCTAAAGCTAACTTTACTTTGTTTAAAGAATCAGTTGCCTCTCTCAGAGACTTTAATTCTTCTTCAGTTAATTTTACTTCTTCACTCATGTTTATTTAATTTAATTTATACAAAGATACTATTTTTTATTTTTTATCTTTTCAAATGACCTTCCTCCAAAATATGCGGATATTACAGTTATTAAAACAAGCTGAAGTAAATCCACCCAATTGGCTTTTACTTCAAATTGTATAACTCCTGCATCTATAAAAACTAGCAGCACAGTTGATACAACCAAAAATATAAGAACCATAGGTCTTACATTCTTTGATAGCCACGAACTGCTTTCCATATCGGTCTTCCATCTTTCTGTAATATTCTTTTCCATTTCAGATTCATGACTCATAAAAAGCTCTGTCATTTCTTTTTCGAACTGAGCTTTTTCTTCTTTGGTGTGTACAAACTTATCAACTATGTTTGACAAACCTTCTGCCACATTGGTTCCTGCTCCACCAAATATTTTATTTAATAATTGTTTCATAACATACTGTAATTAGATTTCACATCAAAGCTTGGACACGCTTTACTAGAAAACTCATTGTGTCCATGAATGGTTGCATCGGGAAAACATTTTTTTAAAAACAACAACAAATTCAGCATACTTTCTTTTTGCTCGATTGTTCTTGTGTCTTTAGGTGTTTTACCATCTTTCTCAACTCCACCGATATAACATACACCTATGCTGCTTTTATTCATGTTCTTCACATGAGCTCCAATCTCGTCAACCATTCTTCCAAACTGAATGGTTCCATTAATTAGTATTACAAAATGATATCCACAACCTCGCCATCCACGAGCCTTGTGCCATCGGTCTATTACTTCAACATCAACAGAATCATCTCCTTCTCGTGTTGCTGAGCAATGTAAAATAATTTTATCTATATCTCTCATCTTCCTTGTCCTATATATTTTTTCTTATATGCGTTTTGACTCCGACTTGCATTCTTGGAATGAACACCGGGTCTCTTTTTTTTGTGACGAAAAGAATAAGTAAATAAAACTTTTCTAGCCACTAGCTTTTATCTTTCTTGGAGTTTTGGTAAATTTTTTGGACTGTGTAAACGATGGTTGCTATAAGGAGGATAATTTTCAATGCCATTTCTATCTCAGTAAAAGATATTGCGAAGACGCTAGAGTTGATTCCGTAAAGTTTTAAATCTTCGAATTGCATGACACTACTTCATATATTACTTCTAATTCTTCGATACCTGTAGTGTTATCTGCTATCCAATGGTCCATCTTAAAATAAGTATAAAACTGAATCACCTACCACGCCTTGTAAAGAAAGAACTTTTGTTACTTGAACCGGTAGTACATAAGGTAGAGCGTCAACAGGTACTTCAAAGTCTACAGTTTCTCCTCCTGCTGTTACAACTTCTGCTGTTACAAAAGTTTGCTGTGCGGTAGCTCTTCCTATATAAAGTAAAACTCCATCAGTTTTTTTTGCGTAAGCAAATATTTTTTGATTTTGAAAAAAGTTACCTGATGTGTTTACAATAATAAAATCATCAGCTACTGTTTCAATTTCTCTTCCAAAGCCATTTGCATTTATAATTACCATTCCGGGTTTGATACCGGCTTGTAATAAAGTAGCTGTTCCTACAGTCGGAGCACAAAATATTTTTCTGTCGGCAGGTACTACTGAACTAATAGTAAGCTCAACACTCTTTGTGGTTTGGTCCACTATTGAACTATCCCCAAAAGTATTTACCAACGGTTCTTGTGCGTGTTGAACATTAATTGTATTTTTTAAATATCCCATTTCTTTTATCTTTTATAAGGGAATATCCTATTTAGAGTATCCCTTCTTTGTCCGCATCCGCAATCGGTTCCTGTAGCTTCACTAATTGTATCAACTACTTTTTTGATTCCGGTTGCAGTTGTAAATTTTTCTATTGTATCTCCAAGTCCTCTTGAGGCTCTTGGTGATTTGTAAGGTAAAGGTTTTTTGTATTTACCGTTCAATATCATAGCACAAAGATAATTATTTTTTACACAAGCATTCTGCTATAGGACATTCCTTGACATCAACTATAAGTTTTGATATCAACCAATTCCATTTGCATAATAACTTACACCAAACTTTCTGAATCCAATAGCCTAACTTTACTAATAATTTTCCCATAATAATTATTTTTTACAACCGAAGTTCTTAGCAAAGTTAGCCATCTTGACTACAGGTGCTTTGTACTTGTCTTTGTTTTTCATTACAGCACTCGCTGCAGCACAAACAGATTTACCCGGCATATTCTTTTTTGCCCATGCGGTAAACTTTCCCTGATTGCCTTTGCTAATCATTTCGCCTAAGCCTTTTTCAGCCATAATTATTTTCTAATTAAACTACCTAAATGTCCGTGGACATCACTTGGATAGTGCTTGTCTTCTTTCATTGAGTGGTCTCCTGCATATGCGTGACCTGATAAATGTTTTTCTTCGCCTTTAGATTCATCTCTACGGTCTTTCATACTTTGGCTTTTTGGACCTTTGTCTTTGTTACCGATTGACTCGTCTAATCTTGCGTTATAACCTTGATGCTTCATTTTAATAATTTTTTAAAAAGTTTATTCTACAAATATACTAATATTTTCCTTGCCTATTTTTGGGAGAAGACTTCTTGCTCCCACCCGGTCCGGACCATAAAGTTTTACAAGCCCAATACCTTGCTGTTAGTTTTGATTTGGCACTACCACATTTATGTCTAGCTCTAAAACTTTTTCTTGCAGCAGCAGAATAATTATGACCATAACCTGTAGCTCCGAAGTGTATGAGTTTTTCTCTACCTCCCTCACAAGCCTTGACCATTTTCTTTTTACCTGCTCTGTCGCTTTTTACAACGACATTACATTTCATTTTAGATTTATCTGCCATCTCTTTTACTTAAAGCTTTCATGAGTTTCTTGAACTCATTATAATTTTTTACCCAATCTTTACTATCTCTGTTTCGATTGTATTGAGTAACATACCAATCCTCGCTATGCGTTTCTAACTCTTCCGGCACTTGTGTTACTTACAAATTGTCTCCTACTTCCGCCTTCTCTTTTTTTCTTTTTAGCTGTGGCGGCTCTTTCAGCTTTTGTCATTGACTTTGCTTTCGCTAATGGCAAACACCTATCAGGGTTCTTTTTATTCTTGCTCGTTCCACACGCACCAAGAATAGAACCATCGGTTCCTATACGAACCCATTTCTGTTCTCTCCACTTTTTGAGTTCCCCCATGGTTACTACATCTTTTTTTCGCTGTAGTAGCCCGGGTTGTCTTTCTTTTTTCCTCCATGTAGTTTTGCAAAAGCATCAGCTTGTGCTTTACCTACTGCGTTGTATGGGAATACTTTTTTCTTTCCGTTTACTGTTACTGTTGGCATAATTTTAAAATTTATTTTTTTCCTACAAATTTAGCTATACGGTCTGCTGCAGTTACTTCGGGATTTTTGTCTAATCCATATATAACGCTTTGCATACCTAAGCCTCCTTTTTTATTTCTATGTTTACTTCCTTTTTTTAACTTACTCATAATTCTGTTGTAGTTTTTGCAATTCTAATTTTTCTTGAGGACTCAAAGGATTCTTTAGTTTGAGCTCTAATATTTTATCAGCTATTGCTTTTAAATCTATCACTTCTTTTTCTTTGACATTTTTTGCATATCCTTGATATGCCTTTCAATTATTTTTGATTGTGCCAAATGCATCTTTGATGCTTTCTTTAATTGAGACACTACTGACCTTAAACTTTTATCCATAGTTATTATTTTTTATTATTATCCATGATACCTATTTTCTTATCTCCCGTCACTACTCCTTTTACATCCTTCAATCCTTTGTTAAATTTTTCTTTGAATGTCTCAAACTTTTGTTTTCTACATTCTTTTAACTGTTGCTTTTGTTGTTCAAAGATTTTGTCATCACCGGAAAAGTTTTTTCCTTTTCCTAAAATTAATGTTTTACATTTTTCACTCATAACTATTTCTTTTTCTTTTTTGCACCTTTAGCATAGTTGGGGTCTTTACAATATTTACTTGCCGCCATGTTTGCATATGCTGACGGGTATCTGTCAAAGGTTCTCTTTGCCCAAGCAATCCCTGCCGGACATATTTTATTACCTTTCTTTTTTGCTCTACCTTTTGCCATTAGTTCTCTATAAATATTTTATTTATTATTTTCTGTACTTCCTCTTTTGGAACTTTTAGCTTGAAGGATAAGTCAGCAGCATATTGCATCTTAACCTTTCCATCTCTTCCTAGTATAACTACAACCGGTACAGTTTTTATATTATCTCTTATGTGATAAGGTTGGTCTTCCAACCATGCATACTGTATTTTTGCGTTTACTATTCCTCTCAAGTCGTAATCGTTTCTGTCATTCCATTTATAATTAAAATGTATTACATTAACTTTCTCTTGAGCAAAAGCATTTACTCCAAAGATAAGAAGTATTATTAAAATTAAATTTTTCATCTTCTATATACTTTATCTTCTAATTCTTTGATAGACTCTTTGTTATCAAGAATATCTTCTTTGAGACCTTCAGTTGATTTTTCAATTGTAATTATGGTGCTCCTAATAAGTTCGTCTTTTAATTGAAACTCCATCTTCTGTACAAATTCATCTGTACTAAAACTTTTAATCTTATTGTTTAACTCCTGAATCTCTCCTTGAAGTGAAAACCAAATACTAGCCAAAGCAATAGAGCCACTAACGAGTAGGGCTATTGTTTTTAAATCTAATTTCACTTCCGTATCTTCTCCTAGCTTAGTTGCCATTATGCCTCTTTTGTTTTTTTTGTTTCACTTCCTCTGAACCCTTTAAATTTTTTCAGCCCTACAATACGCATTTTGGTTGGTGGCTTTGAGTAATTATTATTAGGGTCGTCAGTTTTTATTCTTGCTGTGATATTTTTTATGGCGAGGTCTTTGACTTCATCTATAGCATCAAGCTTTTCCTGAAGCGTAGATTTTTTTTCTTTTTCTTTTTTCTTGTCTTTGTCTTTGTCTTTGTCCGGCATAAAAATATATCTTTGTACAAATTTACTAAATTAAATTTAATGGATTCTCAAGACTACCTGAAGTATTGGCGTGTAGTCCGATACTTTATAAAAAAGAAATATAGCTTAACTACATCAGATTTAGAAATGTTATTGTTCTTAAAATCTGAAGGTAGGTTTTCAAAAGAAAACTTTCAAGAGTTCAACGAACTACTAAGTTGGGATAAATCTAGATTTGAAAGATTAAGACAGCAGGGTTGGATAGAAGTATTTAGAAAAAGAGTTGGAAAGCATAGAGCCAAGTATCAACTGTCGTTCAAAGCAAAAAGAGTTTTAAATTCTGTATATAAGAAACTAAATGGTGAGGTAATCCCGACAACTTCATTTTCAGACAAAGTGTATACGGATAAACTATATAGAAACTTTATAAAACAATTACTACATCCCTCTCCTGAATAACAGTAACTTGTACTCCTTCAATCAACAAGGTATGTGCACCACGGTGGTCGTAATAAACTACATCATCTTTACTAACAGCATTTACTTCTTCTCCAACTGATATTACTTTTCCTTTATGGTATCTTCTTTTGTTAGCTTCGTCTCCGCTTAACAATATACCGGATTCAGTTTTTATTTCTTCTTCTATGTGGTCAAGTAAAATATATTTTGATATAGGTTTCATATGGCATTATAGATTTCTATAAGTTCTACTTGACAATCCTCATTAGGACAAGTATAGTTGCTTACTATACCGTCTTCATCATCAATTGCAAAGTCTTCATAACTATGGTCGCCTCCCCAAATGATTTCAGTATTGCAATGCGGACAGTTCATGCTTTTTTAATTTTTCTACTTTGTAACCGTTTTTTAGCAAAAGCTTTTTAGCTTCTTCTATTTCTTTGTGTTTCCTGTGAATAGCTTCAAAGGTGTGATTAAATATTGGCATCTTTTTTTCTTTTAATTGTTACTATTGCGTTTGTCGAAAGTATAGTGATAGCAACGCTTATTGCATTTTGCAAAGCGGACCTAGTGACTTTCATAGGGTCAATGATTCCCATGTCATACATATTTCCCCACTTCTCATTCTTGACATCGAACCCTTCATTCTTTTCTGTTTTCTTTCCGAGGTATACATTATCATGACCTGCGTTAGAAAGTATTTGTTCGAGTGGAGCTTGAAGAGCTTTTGCTAAAATTGCGTAAGCAATTTTTTTTTCTAAATTTTCTTCATCTATAGTTGCTACTTCATAATCATTACCCAAGTTATATAAACTAAGCCCACCACCCGGAAGTATACCTTCTTCCAAGGCAGACTTCACAGCACATACTGCATCGTCTACTCTATCGTATAGTTCTTTCTGTTCTAAGTCTGTGTTGCCTCCCACAAACATAACTCCTATACCTCCGGTTAGTGAAGCTATTCTTTTTTCTAAAAAAGATTTATCTTCTTTTCGTTTTACATTTTCATACGCATCCCATAATTCATTTACCCTGTCTTTTATTTCAAGATATTTTTTATCATGCTCATCTTTTATGACGACTGTCGAATCACGACCAACTATCACCTTGGCACAATGACCCAAGTCGTCATAGCTGATGAGACTTAAATCATCACCTGTCTTTTCGCTATAGTATGTTGCACCAACTGACAAAGCAATGTCTTGCATAAGTTCATGTTGTCTATATCCAAACTCAGGCGGTGGTATACTTACTAGCTTCAAACCATTCTTCATTACATTGGCTGCAAGTGTATTTGTAAACTGCGTTGAACAAGGAGCAATGATTAATAGTTTTTCTTTTTTATTAATGAGTGGCTTCAATGCATTTTCAATTTGCAGGATGTTTGTAATCTCTGCATCTGCTACCAAAACCTTTACATCTTCATATATACACTCATCGTGTTTTTGATTATTGATAAACAGTGGTGAACTATAACCTCTATCTATTTTCATTCCCTTTGTGGTTTCATAATAAGTTTCATGGTTCTTGGATTTCTCTACCGTGACTATACCATCTTTACCAACTTCACTATATACTTTATAAATCAGTTCACCAATCTCTTCATCATTGTTTGCAGATATGACTGCCACATCTTTTAGTTTCTTGCCTGATATTTTTTTAGAATCCTTTTTTAGCTTCTTGATTATTGTATCGCATTCACTCTGCAGTAATTTTAAAACCTCTGTTCTATTTGCTATATTATCTTCAAAGTATTCTACAGCGTTTGTAACCAAAGCTTCGGTCAATACTATAGCAGTCGTTGTACCATCACCTGCAGAAGTTGCTGTTTTATCAGCAGCCTCCTTCATGATTCGAACCGCTAGGTTTTCAACTGAGTCTAATAGATTGATTGACTTGGCTACAGTTACTCCATCTTTCGTCACAGTAATTCCTCCTGTGTGTTCTTGAGATTCTATTAATACTGTATTGCCTCGTGGACCGAGTGTGGATTTAACTGCTTTCGCAATTTGCTTTATACCGCTTAGCAGTTTCTTTCGCCCATCACTATCGAAGTGTAGTTCTTTTGGATTCATTAAAATTGAATTATAATATTACACAAAGATACTAAAACTTTTTTATGTTGAATGTTAAGTTTTATGTTATATACTCTCTCTCTCTTTTTTATTGTGATATATTTTTATTTCCGTCTATGACCCCCTTTAACTCGTCAAGTCAACATAAATATAATTAAGTATTTGATTATCAGTTAGTTAAGTAAAAAAAAGTCAACATAAAGTCAACATAAAGTCAACATAATCTTTTTTAATGTAACATATATAAATGGAAAAGGGACCCATGAGACGGTCCCTTTATTACAAGATTGTCAAAACACTACTAAAAACAATCTTAACCAAATTAAAACAACTAACTATATGAGAATTGATTATAGTTTCTTGAATAAGTCTATGTTTGCATTTGCTAGTTCATTGCCTTCTGCAATCATTTGAACTTTCTTTGCTCTCTTCAAAGACTTCTTTATGTCTAATGCAGTTTGTAATCCGGTCTGTAACGGAGCAGCATTATTTATTAGTCTGCCGTCTTTCACTTCATATCCTTGCATTGATGGGGGAATATTAAACTTCATAATTCTTTTTACACAAAGATAATAAATTTATTTAGACACTTGGAGTAGTTGGGTTATATACACATACACGCACAGCAGTCGTTACAAAAAACACAAATTTTTTTGCAGGGGGGGGTCATGTTTCTTGAGGTGCACCTCTGATTTTTTGCCGTTTTTTATCTGCTCATCTCTGTTGTACAGGGTATATATATATAAAGCGATTGTAAGACCTACGCAGTTCCCTCTGTTGTACAGATATAAATTGGTCCTACCTCTGTTACAGCTATTAATTTACCTCAAGAGAAAAATGTTGATTTGTTTCAGGGTGTCCTTCCC
>CENV01032905.1_pt1 | contig 23956 bp, 11 predicted proteins | sample 530231 | NCBI WGS metagenome assembly CENV01 (sample SAMEA2619815, study PRJEB7988) | marine metagenome | biome: marine biome (ENVO:00000447); feature: surface water layer (ENVO:00002042); material: "saline water (ENVO:00002010), including plankton (ENVO:xxxxxxxx)" | depth 5 m | reverse complement strand
AAGCCGATGCGCAAGCGGCGTACGATGCCGCAGACGCGGCGCTCACGGCCGCGATTACGGCCCAGGCAGCCGCGCTGGCGGCTTACGATCAGGCCGTCGCAGATCACGCAGCTGCGCAGTCTGGTGCCGACGGTGCCGGCGCCGCGCTGACATCGGCCATCGCCGCGCGGGACGCCCATCTTCCCACGGTGACCTCGGCCCAAGCCGATGCGGCCGCCAAGCTTGCTACGATGCAGACCGCCCAAACAATGGCGGCGACCACCCAGGACGCGGTAACGCTGGCTGCTGCGCAGCTTGCATCCGCCCAGGCGATGGAGGCTGCGGCCTTGGCGACATTCCAGGCCGATCCCACGGTGGCCAACGCCAACGCCTATGCCGCGGCGGTCGACGTCCGCGAAGATGCGGCCTTGGCCCATGGACTGGCTGTCGAGGCCGACGAGGACGCCGATGCTGCCCTGCTTGCGGCACAGGCCGAGCACACGGCGGCAGTAAATGCGGTGCAGGATGCACTTACAGAGCTTCAGCAGCTCGAGGCGGATGTGGATCTGGCCGAGGACAATGCGCAATCGGTCCAGGCGCAGCTCGATCTGGCCAATACAGCCCTTCAGGCCGCCACCGAGACTCTCGAACAGGCAGATGAAGCCGTGGTGGCCGCAACCGCCGCACGCGACGCTGTTCCCCTTGGCGAAGCTGCAACCGCAGCCGCCGAGGCCGCCGCCGATGCGGCCGATGCCGCCACGATTGCCGAATTGACCGAACTCGGCGTCAGCATGGATGAGGCCAACGTGTTCATCAAGAACATCGCCGCCGACCTGGGCGACACGGCCTCCTTCAATGGCTTCATGACGATATTCGGCCAGTTCTTTGACCATGGCCTCGACCTCACTGCCAAAGGCGGATCGGGCACGGTTTACATTCCGCTGCACCCCGATGACCCGCTCTACGATCCGGAAAGCTTTACCAATTTCATGGTTCTGACCCGCGCCACCAACGAGCCGGGCGCCGATGGCGTTGTGGGCACTGGGGATGACGTCCGCGACCACCGCAACGAAACCACACCATGGACCGATCTCAATCAGGTCTACACCTCCAACCCGTCGCACCAGGTTTTCCTGCGCGAGTATGTCATGGTCGATGGAAAGCCTGTCGCAACCGGTCTCATGCTCGAGGGCGAAGCGGGTGGACCGCCGACCTGGGCCGATATCAAGGAGCAGGCCCGTGAAATGCTGGGTATCGCGCTCGATGACCTCAACGTTCACAGCGTTCCCCTGCTCGCCACCGATCTCTATGGTGAATTCCTGCGCGGGGCCAACGGGTTACCCCAGATCGTAACGGCGAACGGCCTGGTCGAAGGCAATCTTGATGCACCCATCGACGCGCTGGACAGCCTGAGCGCCGGACGGGCCTTCCTCAACGACATCGCGCACAATGCGGTGCCGGGATCCTATACGGTCAGCCAGGGCGCTGGCGGCACCGTCACCGGCATCAAGACAGCTGATCCCGATGATGAGATCGGCAACGAGATCATTCCCAACATGTTTGGCGGCAACGCCACATATGACGACGAATTGCTCGACAAGCATTTCATCGTCGGCGACGGGCGGGGCAATGAAAACATCGTGCTGACTGCAGTGCACACGATGTTTCATGGCGAGCACAATCGCCAGGTCGATGCCATCAAGGCCAGCGTGATTGCAGAAGGCGATCTTGCTTTCCTCAACGAGTGGTTACTTGTCGAAGTTACCGAAGTTCCGGCCGATCTTTCGTCGCTCGTCTGGGATGGCGAGAGACTTTTCCAGGCCTCACGGTTCTCGACCGAAATGGTCTACCAGCATCTTGTGTTTGAAGAGTTCGTTCGGGCGATCGCACCGCAGATCGATCCCTTTGTATTCTCCAACAGCGTCGAGATCGATGCGGCCATCTATGAGGAGTTTGCCCAGGTCGTTTACCGTTTCGGCCACTCGATGCTCGCAGAGAACGTCGAGATGCTCAAATTCGCCGGTGGCGCCGCATCGCCCGAAGAGATGGGCCTGATCGACGCCTTCCTCAACCCGATGGCCTTTGCCGAAGCGGGAGCCTCCGCCGAAGAAGCTGCGGGTGCGATCCTGCGGGGTATGACCCGTCAGGCCGGCAACGAAATCGACGAGTTCATGACCGGCGCGCTGCGCAACAATCTTGTCGGCCTGCCACTCGATCTCGCAGCACTCAATATTGCCCGCGCACGGGAAACCGGCATTCCCTCGCTCAATGAAGCGCGGCGTCAGATCTATTCGCAGACCAATGATTCCTATCTCAAGCCCTATTCAAGCTGGGCCGACTATGCCCAGAACATCAAGAATCCCCTCTCGATCGTCAATTTCATCGCCGCATACGGCACCCATACGTCCATTCTTGACGCGACGACGGCCGAGGAAAAGCGTGATGCCGCATGGGCGCTGGTGTTCGGCGAAGAAGGCGCGCCGGCCGATCGGCTGGACTTCCTCAATTCCACGGGAGCATGGGCGACCCAGGAAACCGGCCTCAATGCCGTCGATTTCTGGATCGGGGGCCTGGCCGAAGCGCTGATGCCGTTTGGCGGAATGCTCGGCTCGACGTTCACGTTCGTGTTCGAACTGCAGATCCAGAACCTGCAGAACGGGGACCGCTTCTACTATCTCAGCCGCACCCAGGGCCTCAATCTGCTGACCGAACTGGAAAGCGACAGTTTTGCCGACCTGATCCGGCGTAACACGGACACCGAAGATACGGGCCTGCATATCAATGGCTCCGCCTTCCAGACGGCCGACTACGTCATCGAAATGGACCAGTCCAAGCAATACAACGAGGGGCTAGGCACGGCCGATCCGACGCGCGAAACCGACGTCATCTCGGCCGTTACAGGTACCGATTCCCTGGTCGTTCGCCATGATCTCGACAATGACGGCGATATCGACTTCATCCAGTACACCGGCGGAGAACACGTCGTTATCGGCGGCACCAATGAGGACGATTCGATCATCGGCGGGGCCGGCGACGACACCATCTGGGGTGAAGGCGGAAACGACACCATCGAGGGCGGATATGGCGTCGACCACATCCATGGCGGTGACGGCGACGACATCATCACTGACAGCGGCACCGATATCGGCGATGCCGATGTGATCAAGGGTGAAGGCGGCGATGACGTCATCAATGGCGGCATGGGTCTCGACCTGATCTTTGGCGGCGATGGCCAGGACGTTCTCTCCGGCGGCTCTGAAGACAAGGCCATTTTTGGGGGCCAGGGCGACGATTTCATCCGCTCCGCGTCCGGCGGCGGCGGGGTGATCTTTGGCAACGAGGGCAGCGACTGGATGGAAGGTCAGGGCAATATGAACACCCTGTCCGGGGACAATTCCGAACTGTTCTTCAATTCGCGCGTCATCGGTCACGACATCATGCTCTCGGGCGAAAACGATACCGATTTCGATGCCGAATCCGGCGACGACATCATGGTTCAGGGCATCGGCATCAACCGCAGCAACGGCATGGCGGGCTTCGACTGGACAACGTTCCAGGACAACAACTACGCCGCCGATGCGGACATGAACGTGTCGATCTTCGTCAACCAGCAGAACAACATCCTTCGCGATCGCTACGATCTGGTCGAAGGACTTTCGGGCTGGGACCACGATGATAAGCTCACCGGACGCGAAGTGGTGACCGGGGCTTATGACGCCTTTGGCAATGCCGCCCAGGTCGACCCGGACGCCCCGATCGAAAGCTTCTCCAACGCATTGCTGGAAAAGAACCTGCACCTCATCGACGGGCTGGCCGATCTTGTCGCCCATCTCGAACGCTTCGAGGTCTGGAACCCCCACAATCTCGACATACCCACCGACGAAGAGGCCGATGACGGGGCCGTGCCCACTGTGATCGACCCGAACGGCCTCCATGAGACCGCAGTCATGGACACATCGGACGGCTCGGACATTCTGCTTGGCGGTGGTGGCTCGGATGAAATCCGCGGCATGGCCGGCAACGACATCATCGATGGCGATAAATGGCTCAGCGTTCGGATCGCCATCAGCGACGAAAACGGCGTCGAGTTCGCAACGGCTTCGCGGCTTACGGGTCAGGTTCACGATTTGACCGGCAATGTGCTCTTTGAAGGGCAGACGCTGGAATCCCTTCTCTTTTCCCGCGATATCCGTCCCTCGCAGCTGGAGGCCAAACGGGAAATTCTCGACGGCGGACAGCAGGGCGACATCGATACGGCCGTCTATTGGGACGTTCTCGAGAACTACGAGATCACCCGCAACGACGACGGCAGCATAACCGTCGACCATGTGGAACAGACCGCAGGGGCCATCGATCCGGCGTCGGGCCGCAACCTCGAAGCCGAAGGCACCGACCGCCTGTTCAACATCGAACAACTGCGCTTTGCGGACGGCACCTTCACCATCGACCAGTTGCTGCCGCCACCCAACAGTCCGGCGACGGGCTTGCCGGTCATCAGCGACACGACACCGACCGAAGGTCAGGTTCTCACTGTCGATACCTCATCGATCGCAGATGCCAACGGGCTGGGAGCGCTGAGCTATCAATGGCAGGTCTCGGACGATGGCGGCACCAGCTGGCAGAACATCTCCGCCGTCGTCGGGGGAACGTCGGCGCAATTTGCTCCCAACAACGGCCTGTTCGGACTGGGTGGCCAAGTCGGAGACATTCTCCGCGTCCAGGTCAGCTTCACCGACGCTCTGGGCAATCCCGAAGTGCTGGTGTCGCAAGCGACAGCGGTTGTCGGCGAGGACTGGGACGGCACGGCGCTGTTCAACAACACCTTCGATGGCACGGCGGGCGACGATATCGCCGATGGCGTCAATCCGCAGAACTTCGGGTTCTTTACTTTGGGTGGCAACGACACCCTCAATGGCAATGGCGGCAATGATGTGCTCAACGGCCTCGGTGGCAATGATGCCATCAACGGCGGTGCCGGAGACGACATCATCAATGGTGGTGCTGGTACCGATACCATCACCCAGACCAGCACGGACGGTCGCGACCGTATCAACGGCGGTGCCGGGACGGACAATTATGTCCTGAACGGTGTCGCGGGTTCAGAAACCTTCCGCATCTATGCGGTAACCGGTGCGCAGAACGCGGCCATAGCCGCAGCGCTGTCCACTTCGCTGGGCGTCTCGTTCGCAGCGGGAACAGAAATCGTCGTAACCCGAACCGTTGGCGGGGTCGAAACGCTTATCGCCGAACTCGACAACATCGAAGAAGTTCGGGTCAACACTCTCAATGTCACCGTAGACAACAACAATGGCGGGCTCGACACGGGGGGCAATGGCGGCGACACCATCCAGGTGGTGGGCAACTTCAACCCGACCAGCCTCGACTTCAGCACCATCACGATCGATGGCATGGCCGGAAACGACATTGTCGATATCACCTCTCTTCAGTCCGAGCACCGCATCGTGTTCCGGTCCAATGGGGGCAATGACACCATCGTAGGCGCACTGCGGCCCCAGGACGTCATCGAACTGCCCGAAGGGACAACCGAGCACACATCATCAACCGCGGATGGCGTCACCACGATCAGCTTCGGCGAAAACACCGTCACCTTTGCAACGCCGACAGATGGTAATCCGGAGGTACGCACGGCAACGGGCCATGAGGATGCAGAAGAAGACGACCACAGCGACGACGACTGCAATTCCGACGACGATGACGCCATCCAGACCCCCGATGCCGGAACACCGCCGACTGCTGCGGGACCAATTGTCGGCAGCGCTTCTGCGGACGTGCTCGTCGGCACGATGGGCAAGGATCTGATCTTTGGCCTGGGCGGCGTCGACTATATCGTCGCCGGCACCGATGCCGACACGATCCGCGGCGATGAGGGCGACGATTTCATTTACGCCGAAGAAGGACGAGACGTGGTCTTTGCCGGTGACGACGACGACGATGTGTTCGGCGGCGGCGGCGATGACGCCCTCTATGGCGAGGATGGAGACGATTGGATCTCAGGCGACGCCGGCCACGACATGCTCGATGGCGGCATGGGCGACGACACCGTGTTTGGCGGCGGCGGCACTGACATGTTCATCGCCAGAAATGGTGACGGCGACGACCACTACGATGGCGGCGCCGGCGCGGATACGCTGGACATGGGTTCGATGACAGGCAATCTCAGCGTTGACCTGGGAACCGGGACCGGTGGCCGCGGCAGCGTTGTCGGCACCAACTCGGGCACCGATACCCTCTATGGCATCGAGAATGTGACAACGGGTTCGGGCAGCGACACGATCACCGCCAGCACGGCCGTCAACGTGATGGACGGCGGATCGGGTGAAGACATCTTCGTCTTCAGCTCCATTGCCGCGGCAGACGGTGACACCATTGTGGGCTTCGAGGCCGGCGACCGGCTCGACCTCTCTGGAATAGACGCGAATGGTGGCCTCGCCGGGGTACAGAGCTTCACGCTGGTTTCTGGCCAGGCCAGTGCTCCTGGACAGCTGACCGTCAGTCATGAAAGCCGCGAAGACGGCGACTTCACAATCGTCTCAGGCAACACCGGCGGCGATGAGGACCCCGAATTCCGGATCGAGCTGACCGGAAATCACGCGCTCACGGCCTCGGACTTCAACATCTAGCACGTCCCTGTCCGGGGTGGGAGCACCCGCCCCGGACACAGCAACCAATGCCGGGCCGCGTTGCCGATCGAAAAGCAGCGGCTCCATCAAGAAGGGGGAATTGCGATGGCCAAGTCCAAAGCCGACAACCAACTCGCCGAGCATCGCGGAGACGACATGCTCAAGAGCCGATTCAAGGGCATCGGCGTTTTCGTGTTCTGGATATCGGGCATAATCAACGTCCTGGCGTTGACCGGCTCGTTCTACATGCTTCAGATCTATGACCGGGCGTTGACGAGCGGTTCGATACCGACCCTTGTCGCTTTGTCGGTGCTTGCCATCGGGCTGTACCTCTTTCAAGGCATGTTCGACGCCATCCGCAGCCAGATTCTCGTGCGCATGGGCGCCCGGTTCGACAAGATGCTGGCGCCGATAGCCCACAAGGTGAGCGTGGACATGCCCCGCTTCGGCTTTTCCACGTCCGAAGCCCTCGAACGCGGGCGTGATGTCGATACGGTCCGCAGTTTCATGGGCACGCAGGGGCCCGGCGCACTGTTCGACCTGCCCTGGGTGCCGCTCTATCTGGTCTTTGTATATTTCCTCCATCCCATGCTGGGCAACGTGACGCTTGGCGGCATCGTCTTTCTGGCCCTCCTCACCGCGCTGACTGAACTCAAATCGCGCAAACTCACCCGAACGGCGCAACAGGCGGCCGTCACGCGCAACACCATTGCCGATTCCAACGCCCGCAATGCAGATGTCATCAGGGCGATGGGATTTTCCGGGCGTGCGGTGGCACGCTTCAATGCGGCCAACGACCAGCATCTGGACCTTCAGACCCGGGCGAGCGATGTCGTTGGGACCTTCAGCGCCTTCTCGCGGGTGGCGCGCATGCTGCTGCAATCGGCCCTTTTGGGGCTCGGCGCCTATTTCACCATCCAGGGGCAGATGTCGGCCGGCGCCATCATCGCCGTTTCGGTTGCGTCCGGACGGGCGCTGGCGCCCATCGACATGACCATCGGCAACTGGAAGGGCATCGTTGCCGCGCGCCAGGCGTTCGGCCGGCTGCGCGACACCATGATCGCGCTCGATACGGCAGACAAGCCTCTTAATCTGCCAGCCCCATCGATGGCGCTTTCGGTCGAAAAGATCACCGTAGCCGCCCCAACCACCGGCCAGATCCTGCTCTCGGAGGTTTCGTTTAACATCCAGGCCGGACAAGCACTCGGCATTATCGGCCCCAGCGGCGGTGGTAAATCCACTCTGGCCAAGGCCATCGTGGGCATCTGGCCGACCCTGCGCGGCGGCGTTCGCATCGACGGCGCGGAACTGGGCCAGTGGGATGAAGAAGTTCTCGGACACCAGATCGGCTACCTGCCCCAGGAAGTGTCGTTGCTCGATGGCACGGTGTTTGAAAATATCTCGCGCTTCGCCCCCGAACGCGATTCCAAGGCCATCGTCGAGGCAGCACAGGCCGCCGGCGTGCACGATATGATCGTACGCCTTGCCGACGGCTACGATACCCAACTCGGCCCTATGGGCACCGCCCTTTCGGCCGGCCAGCGCCAACGGATCGGGCTGGCACGCGCGCTCTACGGCAAACCGTTCATAGTCGTGCTCGATGAGCCCAACGCCTTCCTCGATGCCGAGGGCGAAGCCGCGCTCAACACTGCTGTGCGCAGCGTACGCGAACGCGGTGGCATCGCCATCGTCATCGCGCATCGACCAAGTGTGCTGGCCGAAGTCGGGCTCGTTGCCGTCATTCAGAACGGCAAGCTCTCCAATTTTGGTGCCAAGGAGAAAGTGATCGGCGGGCCACGCGCTGTCCGGACCGACGAACCGGCCTCCGATCCTGTCAGGGCCACGCAACCTCTCAAAACGGCGGGTTGATCATGACAATCGAGGTCAAGGGAACACGATCGGAAACACAGGCCCAGCCGCCTTCGGAAAAATTCGATTTCTTCAATCCAAAGCGGCGCCTGACAATGCTCCCGGTTCATGCCGGGGCCGTCATCATCATGATGGCACTCTATGTCCGCAGCTTTTTCGACACCGCGGTGACAAGGAGCGCAGCGGAACCCTCTGGGGCAAAAAACAAACCCGAACCGGAGCCCGATGAGCACAGAATGCGGGAACACGCCAACGAGCGTGACCACTCGGATCGGGATGGATCCTCGCGGGTCGGGCGGGTCCCTGATTTCGGCAAGGACGACTCCAGTCACACGATCGACTGGTCGCCCAACGTCCTGCTCGCAGACATAACCACCCCGTTCCAGTTCACTCATTTTTCATTCGAGATTGCCGGACTTTCAGCATTTCCGTCAGCCTACGGCATCGTGTCGTCCAACGATAACCGGCAGACGCAATCGCCCGGTAATGTGCTCCCATTTCCAACCGCTGCCGGGCCCGGAAGCGATCGGAACGAGCCCGGCGACGAGAACACCGACCCGCCCGAGGCCACAAAGCCCAATCGTGCCCCGAGGCTCGACGGCCCCGTGCGGCTCAACGATGTCTTTGCCGGTCAGGCTGTCCTGTTCAGTCTCTACCACCTGCTTTGGGGGGCAACCGATCCCGACGGAGATCAGCTCGCCGTCGGAGATGTCAGTGCAGATGCCCTCTCGCTCGAGGCCGTCGAGGGTGGTTGGCGCGTGACGACCGAGCCTGGCATGCTTGGCCCGGTGACGCTGACCTATTCCATCACGGATGGTGAAGCCGTGGTCTGGCAAACGGCCCGTTTCGATATCGTGCGCAAGACCCAGACCCTTACGCCGGGCAATGATCTTTTTGTCGGATCCCCTTTCGACGATGACATCGACGCCCTGGCCGGTGACGACACCATCGACGCCATGGGCGGCAATGATCTCGTGGTCGGGGGCTCCGGCCATGATCACATCATGGCTGGCGCGGGCGATGACGTTCTATATGGCGGAACGGGCAACGATATGATGTTCGGCGGCGAGGGCGACGACATCCTTTACGGCGGCCATGGCGCCGACCGTCTTTTCGGCGATCAGGGCGACGACACCCTCTATGGCGAAGACGGCGACGATTATCTCGATGGCGGCGAGGGCGACGATATTCTCGAAGGCGGCGCCGGGCACGATTTTCTTTCCGGCGGCACGGGCCACGACGTCCTCGTCGGAGGGGCCGGCAACGATCGTTTGCACGGAAATGACGGTGATGACGTGCTCGATGCGGGCACCGGCCATGACCGCCTCGAAGGCGGCATCGGAAACGATGTCCTGCGCGCAGGCGCGGGCGATGACGTTGTCGAGGCCGGCCAAGGCGACGATGTCGTTATCGGAGGGGCCGGAGACGACACCAATACCGGTGGTGAGGGTTATGATGTCCTCGATTATTCCGAAAGCGCCGAAGACCTGCTTATTCACACAGGAACGGGCCAGGCGAGTGGCGATTCCATCGGCGACGATGAGTTCAACGGCTTTGAGGAAATTACCGGAGGAGCCGGCGACGATCTGTTCGTGATCACCGGATCGGCGCATGTGCTATCCGGTGGTCGCGGTCGGGATACGTTCGTTTTCGAGGTTACCGACGACAGCCCCATCATGAGCGACGATCTGGTTCATGACATTTTGGATTTCGTTGTCGGCGACCGCGTGCGGGTGCGTGATTACGACATCAGCCGGGAAGTCCGCGCCACAGAGCGTGACATGTTCCGCACGGTCTATGGCGATGATGACGACGACAACTGGTTGCGCTCGGAGTTCCCGCTTCTTGTCACCCACGACCAGGTCGATGGAACCGACGTGACGGTCGTGGCAGCCGACATCAATGGAGATGCGGTCATGGACTTCACCCTCAACATTTTCGGTCTTCATCTCAACTACGCCAACGACACCCTTTCGGCATGAGTAACGCGTACCCAGGAGCCAGATCATGAGTGCTATCGAAATCGCCAACCTCAATCATCGGCGCGCCAGAAGCGGCGCTGACGACAAGCGCTACTCGTTCAGGGGTCGGGTGGTGTTCGCTACCATCTTCGGCGTTCTTCTCATTGGCGGGGTCGGTGGCTGGGCGGCTACCGCCCCGCTCTCGAGCGCTGTCATCGGGGTCGGCACCGTTCTCGTCGATCAGGACATCAAGCTCGTCCAGCATCCCGATGGGGGCGTAGTCAAATCCATTGCCGTCCGCGAGGGTGACTTCGTCACCGAGGGGCAGGTGCTTGTGCGCCTCGATGACGCGCAGATCCGCGCCGAGCGCACAATCCTTCAAGGACAGTTGTCGGAACTCGAGGTACGCCGCGCGCGCCTTTTTGCGGAGGCCAACAGTACGCCCCACATGACGCTTTCTGAAGAATTGCTGACCGCCTTTCCCGCCGTCGCCCAAATCTTTGAAGGCGAGCAACAGGTCTTTACGGGCAATCTGGCGCGCCACCAGTCTCAGCGTGAGCAACTGGCTCTCCAGATCGATCAGCTCAACCAGGAGATCGAAGGCCTCGAATTCCAGGTCACCGCCACCCGTTCGGAACTCGAACTTGCCCGCGCCGAACTCGACCGTTTCCGTCGACTGGCCGAAAACAACCTTGTCGAAACGGCGCGGGTCTCCGCCGCCGAACGGGACGTGGTCAGGCTTCAGGGACAAACAGGTGACCTCAATACGTCCATTGCCCGGGCGGGTGTGCGGATCGCCGATGTCGAACTTCAGATTCTCGATCTCGATGGCACGCGTCAGACCGAAGCCCAGCGCGAATTGCGCGCGGTAGAGGCCCAGATCGCCGAAGTCGAGGAGCGCCTGGGAGCCGCCGAAGCCCAGTTTGCGCGCACGGAAATTCTTGCAACCGCAACAGGCGTGGTCAACGAACTCAACATCGCAACCATCGGCGGCGTCATCTCCCCCGCCGAGCGCATTGCGACGATAGTGCCCGAGGATGCCGATCTTACCATCGAGTTCCGCGTGGCGCTCAACGACATCGACCAGATCCATGTCGATCAGCCGGCGACACTGCGCTTCAGTGCCTTCAATCACCGCACAACGCCCGAAGTCGAAGGCACGGTCACCAGGATATCCGCCGCCGCCCAGCAGGACACCCAGACCGGCGAAAGCTTTTACGTCGCCCAGGTCCATGCCCAGGACCCCGAAGTGGCGCTCGGTGCCGGCCAGCTCGTACCCGGCATGCCGGTAGAAGTTTTCGTCGAAACCGAGCGACAGACAGCGCTTGCTTACTTCCTCAAGCCGTTCACCGATCAGGTCACACGCGCCTTCAGGGAAGAATAGACAATCAAGTTTTGATTTTTGTCAAAAAGGCCTAGTCCAAGGTCCAGATTAATTTTCGATAATTAATCAACTTTCAAGGAACAGGTCTCCGGTTGCTTATTTACTGTTTGTTTACGATCAAATATAGTTTTCTATATGAGGAGGGGCAGAAAAAACCAAGGGGGAGCGGTGATGACACATCGTCTAAAGCTGGCATTTGCGGATGATCACCCGGCAATGTTGCGCGGACTTGTTTCCGTGTTTGAAGACTATGCCGAATATGAGGTGATCGCGACCGCCGTCACAGCAGACGACGCGCTCGAAATCGTGAAACTGCAGGCGCCGGACGTCATCTTCCTGGATCTGTCGATGCCGGGGGATGTTTTCGGAACCATCAAGTCGATAGCAAGCGGGCACCCGCAAACCAAGGTCATCATCTATACGGCTTTCTCCAGCACGGAGTCGGCAGTCAAGGCGATGGACATGGGCGCTATCGGTTTTGTGCTCAAGGGCGGCCCCATGGCCGAGCTCACAGAAGCGCTTCGGTCCGCGGTCTCCAACGATTTGTATATCAGCCGACAGTTCGCATCCAGCGTGCTCACCGGCCTGCGCGAACGCAGCAAGCGGCGTGAGATCAACGACGCCGTTCGGCTAAACCTTCGCGAAAAGCAGATCGTCGCCCATCTTTTCGAAGCGCAAACCAACAAGGAAATCGCTCGTCACCTCAATCTGAGCGAGAAGACGATCAAGCACTACATGTCCAGCCTCATGCAAAAGCTAAAGGCCCGCAATCGCGTGGAAGTCGTGATCGCCGCGCGCCGCCAACAAGAGGCCCAAAGCCCCAGCGCCACGCAGTAGGGCCTTTGTTTCTATCTGGGTTGGTCGCCCGACACCTGCCGCCTGTTCATTCGGTCGGAGACCTCGAGCCGTTCAGGATTTGATTTAATCAAATCCTCGGCTCTAACCCCTTGTTTTGTCGCGTGTCCGAACCGCAAAACCGTAACCACTTTTGCTGGACACGCTCTAGAACGCGTGCCGCAGGAGGGGGACGGGATCGATTTCGGGAAAGAACGCCGTCTCGAACCGCTCGACAGGTGCAAGGCAGGGATCTGATCCTGCATTGCCGGCAAGCGCTGCGTGCAGCGTGAAGGGCGGCAGCAGGAAGACGAAAAGAAATGCCCAAAGGGGGTAGCGCATAGCACCGGTTCTCCGGCTTTATCCAACGGGATGAAGCGGAAACATCATGACCCCTGGTGAACCAACGGGCGATTTAAGAAGTCGGTTGCATTTTATCTTGTGTTGCAGATGGAGGCGGGAGCAGGAGCGCACCTTCATGTGACGCCGTCTGACTGAAGGCGATCGAGAGTACGGATTCGAGCGTCAGATAGGATCTTACCAGCCTGAACACCACATATTCGGGCAACCCGATCAGTGCGCCGATCCGGCCGTTGGCCAGAGCCGCAAAAGCCGCCATAAGCGCTGGCGCACCCAGAACGACAGCGACAACCGCCTGAATGGTCAGCGGGCTGAGGGGGTTGAACCCAGCGAAATAATAGAGCACGCCAAAGATCACCAACGGCACCGTCATGGCCCGGCGGCCTGAATTGAGCAGCATGAAGGGCAAGATGATCTTGCCACGCACCGAGGGCATCCAGCCGTCCAGGTAATCGCGGTTGCGCGAAGAGACGTGATAGACCGAGCGGAACCAGCGCATGCGCTGCTCGCGCAGATGCTTCCAGCTTGCGGGCACCTCGGAAACATAGGTCACGGTCGGGTCGCCGACGATGCGAAAGCCCATCTCGCCGATGCGCAACGACATGTCGGTGTCCTCCCCGTTCATGCCGCTGGTAAAACCCCCGGCGTCGCGCACGGCCTCTGTCCGATAAACGGCAAACATGCCCGGCACACCGACAATGGCGTCAACCGCCCCATACGCCACCTGATAATAGCCGTGCTTGAGCAGCGTTTCGAGATTACGGGCCCTATCGAACTTGCCGGTCCCCGGAGCAATCGGCAGTCCTCCCACCACACCGACATCGCCGCGCCAGAAATGGCGCACCGCGCGCCAAACCGCAGCTGGGGAAACCTGGGTATCGGCATCGATACGGATGACGATTTCGGTGGCGGTCAGGCCGATACCCGCATTGAGCGCATTCGACTTGCCTGGCACCGGCACGTCCACCACCCGCCCGTGCAGGTGCGGCATCTCCGCAAAGGTTCGCGCTGCCATTTGGGCGGTCCCGTCAGTCGAGCAGTTATCGAGCACCAAAACATGCACGGCGCCGTCATATTGGGCGGCCGCTTTCTCAAGCGCGGCCAGCGTGTGCGGCAGGATGTGGGCTTCGTTGTGGGCAGGAATGATGACTGTCACCGGCGGACAATATTTGGGCCTGCGCCGTATCAAGGCGCGGATCGTCCCGAGTACGTAAAGCAGGAAGAACAGCACCGGCAGGAACAGGAAGACCCCCGGTCCCGTCCCTCCCAGCAGCGCGACGGAGCGAAGATCGCCCACCAGAGGCAGATCAAGCGTGTCGATCCACAGCGAAACTGCAATCGCCGCCCCCACGGCCAGCACGATCATGACGAACGAGGTCGCCTTGAAGCGCGCACTGAAGGGCGCGAAAGGAGCTCTGCGGGGCATCGTTCCCTGGTCGAGCAGGCGGATCGAAAAGATATAAAAACCGAACAGCCCGGAGAGAATTTCAACCACATTGATCGAATAGACGAAGCCGGTTAGTCGATAGGCCGCTATGTTGATGAGATCGAATGCAGCGCAAACAACGATGTAATAGAGCGTGACTTCCAGGAAAAAACGGAGCCGCTGGGGTGCTCTGGCGCCAACCACAGCCGAAAAGGCGACGATGAACGAAACGATAAAAATGCGTAGGGGAATGGAGTGGGTGCCCAGATAGGGCGAGAACACAACGTCGCCATTGGGGAAAAACGTGGCAAACGGTTCGGCGCTGACAACGGCCAGCAAAGTCGCGGCCATCGCAGTGAAAATCAGCAACAGGCTCGGCGCCGCCCAGACGGATAGCGGCCGCGTCAGTTTTGCCGGCGCGCTGTCCACCGACCAATAGTCGTGATCCCGTGAAGCGCGCTGCAGCATGGTCAGAGGTCGATCAGAATGACCGCTGCGTTGTCATCCAAACGTTCGATCAGCGCAGCGGCGCGCGGGTCGGCAATCGCGATCAGGATTGGGTCCCTGTCCCCATCGGGTACCGCCAGCCAGATCGTGTGCGCACCGGCCCCGAACTCTCCGGCAAGACGCAGCGCCGATCTCAGGCCATCGGCTGTGGTGATTTCGATGCTGGCGGTCGCGGTATCGCGTTCCGTGCCAAACACAGCGTCGCTCCCGGCTGGCAGGAAGCGTCCCAGCATCGCAGCGGCAGTGCGCGCTTCGCCGCGCGTCAGCGGGGTCGTCACACCGAGCCCGATGGCCGGTTCTGCGGCCAGCGCACGCACCATTTGCGGCCAGCCGCCAGTGGGCTGGACACCTTGCGGGGTCAGGCGCGAGGTGGGCAGCAATTGGGCCTGGGCATCGGGGCCGACCCGGCAAATGGAATCATTGGGGGTGGTGTCGATAAGTTCGACAAGAATGGTGTTCGACAGGGTCTGGATACCGGACGGTAATGTCACATCGAGAGAAATGGTATCGCCCTGCCCGTTAAAGCGCCCGGTCTCGAGTAGATTGCCATTGAGCGAAACGCGCACCACCCAGTCATTGCCTGGAGCAAGCGTCGAAGTCTTGAGCTCAAGGGCAAAGCGCCGTGGCATCAGGCCGCCGGGCAGATCGGCAAGGGCGTAAGGGATTGTCCAGCGCCGCGAGCCGCGGAAATTCTTGAGCAGGGTTTCGGTCGAGAGCTTGTCGACGGTTACTGGCCATGCGTCGGGCACGGGCCGTATCGCTGCCGGCATGCGCGCCGCAAGCACCCCTTCGATCCCCGCTTCCCCAGTTATCGCTACATGGCCCGCGGCGTCGAGCGCGAGAGCTGGCTGGGTGCCTTGTGCCATGACGATGTCGGGCACTGTGTCATTGGCGGCAAACCGCACTTCCATGCCCTTGCGGGCGAAATCCTGCCGCGCCCAGATCGCCAGCGCCTGTGTGCCGGTCTCGGCTCCCAGGGCCAGCCGAGCGGGATCGGACATCGTGGCAATCCTGACAGCCCTTGTATCGACCGGATCGTCGGTCAACAGGGCCAGCCCGCTGTCATCGCTCAGGGTGACCGCCGCGCCGGAATTGGCGGCATCCGCCGGACATATCTGTCCCGTGCTGGTCGTACCGCGTCCCTCGAATGTCACGACCACGACATCGGACAGCAAGTCGTTCTGTTCGAGGGCGATTTCGACCTCGTGACGTGACTGTCCCGGATCGAGCACCACTTCGCCCCGGCGTACGCCATCAACGTTGATGGTCATGCGCCCATCGCCTTGCATGCCCAATTGCACATCAAAAGCGAGGCGAAGCGCGCCGGCAGTAAAATTGACGCCGGCGGGCAAAGCAAAGCGGATTTCGGTCGAATCGGGAAAGCCGGCCAATCCGATCCATTGATCGGCTCGAGGGCGAGGAATCCAGATTTCAGTGGCGGACTCCTGCTCGGCCGATTCGGGTTCCGCGACCGATAATTCCAGCTGCGGCAGCGCCGCTGTGTCGACGGCCGAGGTTAGCCGGGCCAGCACATCGCTATCGCGCGTATAAGCCACCGCGAGGCCGACGATCATAAAGCTCAGAACTGCGATAAACAGCAGCCGCAGAAAGTCTTTCATCGCTGGGCGATTCGCGGTGCTTCGAGCTGCGAGATTTCACGCTCGGCCCGGCCGGACCACAGCGCCGTTGCCGGAATCGTGTTGAGATTGGCCCGCTCGATAAAGCGCAGGGCAATATCGACGGTCTCGGTCAGCAACGCATCGCGCAACAGGATCGGCTCGAGTCCCAGGTTTTTCAGCGTTGCGTTGGAGACGACCAGATCGTTTTCGGCCGCCTCGCCGCGCGGATTATCGACATATTCGATGTCCGCCCCGGTGAGTTCGGAAACCAGTTCGGCAAGATCGCGCACGCGGCGGGTTTCAGCGACCTGATTGATGATACGGACCTGCTCGCCGGCAGCGGGCGGATTGGCCAGCGCCAGGGCAATGCAGCGTACGGTGTCCTGAATGTTGATGAAGGCACGGGTCTGCCCGCCCGTCCCATGGACGGTCAGCGCATGGCCGGCGGCAGCCTGCATCAGAAAGCGATTGAGTACGGTACCGAAATCGCCGTCATAGTCGAAGCGGTTGATGAGTGCGGGAGCGAGGCGGGTTTCTTCTGTCTGGGTGCCCCAGACGATGCCCTGATGCAGATCGGTGATCCGCAAATGGTCATTGCCGGCATAGAACTGAAACATCAACTGATCCATGGACTTGGTCAGGTGATAAATGCTGCCCGGCTTGGTGGGATAGAGGATCTTGCGTGGATAGCGGGCGCCATCGGGGCCATCGATCGTGACGTCGAGATAGCCTTCGGGAATTTCCAGCCCATCGCCCCCGTAACCATAGACCCCCATCGTCCCGAGATGGACAAGGTGGGTGTCGAGGCCCAATTCGGCCATCGCGGCCAGCAAATTGTGGGTACCGTTTACGTTATTGTCGACAGTATAGGCCTTGTGCGCGGCGTCACGCATCGAATAGGGCGCGGCACGCTGCTCGGCGAAATGCACGATTGCATCGGGCCTTACCGAGGCCAGCAAGCGGCGGAGTTCGGGATAGTCTTGAGCGATGTCGAGTTCGACGACGTCGATATCGTGCCCGCTGACATCTTTCCAGGTGTTCAGACGCTCGTCGATGCTGGCGATCGGTGTCAGACTCGGTGCATCAAGTTCTTTCGCAATAGTACGGCGCACGAAATTGTCGGCGATGACGACTTCATATCCAAGAGCCGAAAGATGAAGCGAAGTCGGCCAGCCACAAAAGCCATCGCCACCGAGAACAAGAACCGTTTTGGACATAGAAGAGGCCTTCCTTCGCAAAGCCTTTCAACTCCGCGAACTGAAAATTCGTCTGACGGTTTCAGCTGTCCCCCAAGACTATTGGCTCGTGGCCAATGTACGCGCTTTTACAAAACCAGCCCCGTTGATAACCCTTACGCGATTTAACTCAAGTTGGGATTTTGTGAACGGTACGTTCTTGTAGCCAGTCAAATCGGCCAAAGTCGGCCAGAAAAAAGGCGCCACCCTGGGGCAGCGCCTTTTTTTCAAGTCCTGGTTTCTTCCGATCAGTGCCCGGGCACCGGCTCGGCGCCCATGGGTTGTGCCGGCGGGCGGCGAATGAAAAATGCCGCCACGATCGCAAACATCGAGATGATTGCGCCGCACAGGAACGCCAGTTGAATTCCCTGCGCCATGGCCGGGAGAGCCTCGGCGCCATCGGCGACCAGGTCGGCAGTACGCAAGGTCATAAGCGAAACGAACAATGCGATGCCTGCCGCGCCGGCGACTTGCTGGATGGTGCCGATCACCGCGCTGCCGTGGGAATAGAGATGCCGGGGCAGCGAACCCAGGCTTGAGGTGAACAGCGGGGTAAACATTAGCGCCAGCCCCAGGCTAAGCGTGATGTGAAGCCCGAGGATGAAATAGATCGACGTGAACTGATCCAGCGTCGTCATGCCCCAGAGCACCCCGCTCACCAATGTGGCTCCAGGTACGAGCAGCACTGTCGGCCCGAACCTGTCGAAAAGGCGGCCAACGAAGGGCGCCATCAGACCCATGACCAGACCGCCTGGCAGCAGGGTCAGCCCGGTCTGGGATGCATCGAGCCCCAGCACGTTTTGCATGTAGATGGGCAGCAGGATGAGTGAACCGAACATGGCCATCATTGAAATGCCCATCATGATGACGCTGACTGTAAACACCGGCGTCGCGAAGGTCCGCAGGTCGAGCAGCGCTGCCTCGCGCTTTTGCAGCGCAAACTGACGCGCGATGAACAGGCCGAGCCCGATGACACCGACGACGACCGGCACCCATACAGGGAACACCATCGCACCGCCGCCATGGGAGGCGTCACCGCCCAGGCTGCTCAAGCCATAAACCAGCCCGCCGAATCCCAATGCCGAAAGGATGATCGACAGCACGTCGAGCGGCGCTCTTGAGGGCGTCGTCACGTTCTGAATCCGGGTAGCACCGAGGGCCAGGGCGGCAAGCGCAATGGGCAGCACCAGGTAGAACATCCAGCGCCACTCCAGGTGCTCAAGAATGAAACCGCCAATGGTCGGCCCCAGGGCCGGCGCCACGGATATGACGATGGAGATATTGCCCATCGTGCGGCCCCGCGATTCGGGCGATACAAGGTTCATGACAGTGGTCATGAGCAGCGGCATCATGATCGCCGTGCCGCAGGCCTGAATGATGCGCCCCACCAGCAACACCTCAAATCCCGGCGCCATTCCCGAAAGCAGGGTACCTGCGCTGAACGCGGACATGGCCAGGATAAAGACCGGGCGGGTGTTCAGCCTTTGCAGCAGATAGCCAGTAATAGGAATGACCACCGCCATGGTCAGCATGAACGCCGAGGTCAACCATTGCGCCGCGCTGGCGCTGATCTCCAGGTCCACCATGAGATGGGGAATGGCCACGCTCATGATGGTTTCGTTGAGGATCACCACAAAGGCCGAAACCAGCAACAGGCCAATGACGAGCCTGTTGCGGGCTGTATTGTCGGGTTCGCCCAAAGGCGCTTGGGGCGCGGATGCGCCGTTCACATCGGTCGGTGACATTGGATATCTCTTAGTCTGGCGGGCCCGCCGCTCCAGCGTGCACGCAAAATTGGGCCGTGTTCCTTCAGCCCGTTGAAATGGAAAGTCAAGCCATCGGCTTTCACCCCCCTTATTCGCCGCGCGCATGACGAACGAATAACGCTTGCCCTCTCCCCCATATCGGCCTTCACTGAACGGGCTGCCCATCGGGCAGCCACACTGTCAAAACAGGGCCGCGGCGCCGACTTGGGGGAGGTGGAGCGACTCGAAGCAAAGGATGAGGATTATCATGCATTTTCTACGTCACGGTGGAGCACTGTTTTCCGCCGCTCTCCTTTCGTCAGTACCCGTCTGGGCACAGGACGCTCCCCAACCAGAAGATACGACAGCCATTGCCGATAACGAATCCGTGATGGCAGAGGATTTCATGATCGCCTCGGCCCATCCGTTGGCCACACAGGCCGGTTACGATGTTCTCGCCGCTGGCGGTTCAGCGGCCGATGCAGCGGTCGCTGTCCAAACCATGCTCGGACTGGTCGAACCGCAAAGTTCAGGGCTGGGCGGCGGCGCGTTCCTGCTCTATTGGGACGCAGCAAGCGGCGAACTCACCACTTACGACGCCCGCGAAAAGGCGCCGCTGGCGGCCGATGGCGATTACTGGCTCGACGAGAATGGCGAACCCATGGCCTTCATGGACGCTGTGATCGGTGGGCGCTCGGCCGGAGTACCGGGCACACCGATGCTGCTCGAAACCCTCCATTCCGATCACGGCACCATGGATTGGGCCGAATTGCTCCAGCCCGCCATAGATACCGCCGAAAACGGCTTCACCGTGACCCAGCGCATGGCGGATTCGGTTGCCGGGGCAACCGGGCTCGATACGTTCGTAGAAGCATCCGAGTATTTCCTGCCCGGCGGCGAACCGATTGCCGAAGGCTCGACGCTGACCAACCAGGCGTACGCCGACACGCTCAAGCTCTACGCCGCCGAAGGCGCGGCCCCCTTTTATGCCGGCGAGATCGCCCAGGACATCGTTGCGGCGCTCAACACCAACATCAATCCCGGCATCCTCACCATGGAGGATTTCGAAGCCTATGACGTGGTCATGCGCGATCCCGTCTGCATGGACTATCGTGGCTATGAAGTCTGCGGCATGGGCCCGCCGTCCTCGGGCGCGCTGACCGTCGGCCAGATCATGGGGATGCTCGAACCGTTCGACATTCCGGCTATGGAAGATGGCGTTGAATTCCGTCACCTGTTTGCCGAAGCCTCGCGTTTGGCCTTCGCCGATCGCGGGCTCTATCTGGGCGACAGCGACTTCGTCGATATTCCCGAAGGCTATCTCGATGATGCCTACCTGGCCGAACGCAGCGCGTTGATCGATGCGGGGACATCCATGGGCAGAGCATCCGCCGGAGTTCCCCCAGGATGGGACGAAGCTCTTTTGGCGTCCGATATCGAGCGCCCGCGCGCCGGGACTTCACATTTCGTCATCGTCGATGCCGATGGCAATGCGATTTCGGCGACAACGACAATCGAGAGCGGTTTCGGCAGCCGGGTGATGACACGCGGCTATCTGCTCAACAACGAGCTCACCGACTTTTCGTTCGCACCTGAGGCCGATGGCGCGCCCATCGCCAACAGGGTCGAACCTGGCAAGCGCCCGCGCTCTTCGATGGCCCCGACCATTGTTCTTGAAAACGATGTGCCGGTGCTCCTGACCGGTAGCCCCGGCGGGGCGGCGATTATCCACTATACGGCGCTTTCGCTGGTCTCACTGCTTGATTGGGACATGGATCCGCAGGAGGCAATCGATCTGCCGCACGTGACCAATTTCAATGGCGGCACCAATATCGAAGAGGGCGAGGGTTCTGCCGAACTGGCCGGCGGACTGGAAGCTCTGGGCCATGAGGTCAATATCACCAACCTCAACTCCGGCCTGCACGTCATCAAACTCACCGATGAGGGCCTGATCGGCGCCGCCGACAAGCGCCGCGAAGGCGTCGTGATGGGAGACTGATCCCTGTCAGCGCTGGCGGGCCCTGTCCGCCAGCCGCTTTCGTCAGCCGCCTCTCCACGAGTTATCCCAAGGCCACAGACGGAGGCGAGGCAAAACGGTCAGTCAAAACCGAATGTCATTCTGTCATTTCGGCATTTATTGCCGGACCCAGCCAAGGCTTTGCCCCAAACAAATCCGGTCGCGTATATATCACCGTCCCGGTGACTGCCCGCCCAGAGTAATTGTCAACTCCTTGGCCGCCTCGGCGATCAAGCGTCCAAGCACATGCAGACGTTCGTCACTGACGCGCACCGCAAGCCCTGAAATCGAAATGGCACACAGCGCTTCGGCCTGTGCGTTATAGACCACCGCCGCCGCGCATCGGACCCCGGTCACGAACTCCTCATCGTCCAGCGCATAGCCGCGCTCGCGGATGGCAGCGATGTCGGCGTGCAACTGCACCGGCCGCGTTATCGATTTTTCCGTCACCTTGTGCAGACCGTGTCGTGAAATTGCCGCATCGATGTCGGCGTCGGGATAGCTGGCGAGGATCGCCTTGCCCATGCCTGAATTGACCACGGGCGCCCTGCCCCCGACCCTGGTGATGGCGCGCATAATTTCCCGGCTTTCCACCTGGGTCAGCACCACGACCTCCCCGTCATCAACTATGCCGAGATTGACCGTTTCTCGGGTCTGGTCGCGCAGGCGACGCAGAAGTGGCAAGGCTGGCGCCACGAAATTGCGCTGGCGCACGAACGCCGAGCCGACGGTGAACGCACCGCGTCCGACGTGCCACATGCCATCGGAGCGGTCGAACTGCACAAAGCGGCGCTGTTCGAGCGTTGTCAAAAGCCGGTGTACTGTGGAAACCGAAAGGCCGGTTCGCTTGGCAAGATCGGTCAGCCGGTAACCTTCCTCGTCCTCACCCAGAACTTCGAGGATGGACATGGCACGATCGATCGACTGCACGGTGCCCGAGCGGGGCGGCGGGCTGGTTACCATTTCATTCATGGCCACGTCCTTTCCAGCATTTGCCTGCCATTATCGCATCCACAATACCCGATGCCCCGACAATAGGCGTATTTTGCCCACCAACCAGTCACAAGCGGCGACACCCCCCTTGCCCAACCGATCATTCGGCTGGGTGTCATAAGCGGCCTGCTCCTTCGCTCAAGCTGGGCAAAAGCACTTTGGTCCCTTCAAACCAAAAGGGCCCGCCGAAGCGAGCCCTTTCCGATCGTGCGTCTTGCAATGTCAGCGCTTGCTGGCAACCTTGCCGGCAATGGCCGCCGCAGGCGGTGTCCAGCCATCGAAAGAGAGATCGCGTTCGCCCTTCTCGTCGCGGATCGAGGTCTGAAGCCCCATCTCGTTGAGCAGGCCCAGGAAGGGCTGCGGCGGCAGTTCCTCGACATTGACCATCTTGTGGCAATCCCATGTGCCCTTGGCGACAAGGATCGCAGCGGCCACCGGCGGAACGCCGGCCGTATAGGAAATGCCCTGGCTGCCCACCTCGTTGAACGCTTCCTTGTGGTCGGCGACGTTGTAGATGAAGACCTGGCGGTCCTCGCCGTCCTTCTTGCCCTTCACCAGATCTCCGATGCAGGTCTTGCCCTCGTAATTGGGCGCCAGCGATGACGGATCGGGCAGCACGGCCTTGACCACCTTGAGCGGCACCACTTCGAGCCCTTCGGCCGTTGTCACAGGCTGCTCGGAGAGCAGGCCGAGTGAATTGAGCACCGTAAAGACGTTGATGTAGTGCTCGCCGAACCCCATCCAGAAGCGGATATCGGGAACGTCGAGATTGCGTGACAGCGAATGGATCTCGTCATGGCCGGACAGGTAAGAGGTGTGCGAGCCCACGACCGGCAGATCGTCGGTGCGCGAAACCTCGAACATCTTGTTGGTCTGCCACTGGCTGTCCTGCCAGGAATAGACCACGCCGGTAAATTCGCGGAAGTTGATTTCCGGGTCGAAATTGGTGGCGAAATACTTGCCGTGCGACCCGGCGTTGATGTCGATGATATCGATTGAATCGACAGTGTCGAAATACTCGTCCACCGCCAGCGCCGCATAGGCATTGACGACACCGGGATCGAACCCGGCGCCCAGAATTGCCGTCACGCCGGCCTTCTCGCACCGCTCGCGCCGCTTCCATTCGTAATTGCCGTACCAGGGCGGCGTCTCACAAATCTTTTCGGGCTCTTCATGGATGGCCGTGTCGATATAGGCCACACCCGTTTGGATGCACGCCTCGAGCACGCTCATGTTGATGAAGGCGGAGCCGACATTGATGACGATCTGCGACCGTGTCTTGGCGATCAGCGCCTTGGTCGCGTCGATATCGAGCGCATCGAGACGATGGGCTTCGATAACACCGGGCTTTTTGAGGGACTTCTTTTCGAGCACGCTCGAAACGAT
>CENV01070986.1_pt1 | contig 23998 bp, 18 predicted proteins | sample 530231 | NCBI WGS metagenome assembly CENV01 (sample SAMEA2619815, study PRJEB7988) | marine metagenome | biome: marine biome (ENVO:00000447); feature: surface water layer (ENVO:00002042); material: "saline water (ENVO:00002010), including plankton (ENVO:xxxxxxxx)" | depth 5 m | reverse complement strand
CGCCGGTGCGCGGCGTGGACTCGCTCATCTTGATCATCACCCGGTTGCCGGCGGCCAGCGCCGACAGCAACGGGCCGATGGCCAGATAGAGCGGGTAGTTCCAGGGCACGATGATGCCCACCACGCCCAGGGGCTGGTATTCCACCCACACCTTGCCGGGCCATTGGGCGGCGCCCACCTTGCGCTTGGACGGCTTCATCCATTTACGCAGGTGTTTGGCGTTGTACTTGATGCCTTCCACGCTGGTGAGCAGTTCCGCCAGCTTGGTTTCGTCGGCGGAGCGATTGCCGAAGTCGGCGTTGAGCGCCGCGATCCAGGCGTCCATGTTGTCCAGCAACATGGGCTTGAGGCGCTGGATATGCTCGGCGCGCTGCTCCGTGGAGGGAAAGGGATGTTGTCGACAGGCACTCTTCTGAGCATCGAAAATCCGCTTCATGCGTTCGATGTGAGCCTGGCCGGTTTGGAATTCTTTTATCTCGGCGACCATAATGCGCCTCCCTGGACGATGATGAGACTGCTCCCGATCTTTAGAGTAATTACTCTAGGGGTCAATACGCGATGCGTTAAAGCGGTTGTCTCAGCCCTGTTTATCCGCCAAATTGGCCCGTTATGACCGATACCAAGACGCGCATCCTGGATACCGCCCTGCGCCTGTTCAACCGGCAGGGGGAACGCAACGTCACCACCAATCACATTGCCGGGGAGCTGGGCATCAGCCCGGGCAACCTCTATTACCACTACCGCAACAAGACCGCCATCGTGGCGGCCCTGTTCGACCGCTATCAGGCCCATCTGCGTACCCTGCTCACGGTGCCGGCGGGGCCGCTGCAGTGGGAAGACAAGATGCACTACTTCGAGGGCATCCTGGAGTCCATGTGGGAGGGCCGTTTTCTGCATCGTGATCTGGCCCATTTTCTCCATCAGGACCCGGCCCTGCGTGAGCACTACAAGGTGTTCGTGGAAGACAGTCTGGCCCGGGGCCTGGAAATCTACCGGCGCCTGCGCGACAGCGGCCTGATCGAGGCCAGCGACGAGGAGCTGCGGGCGCTGCTGGTCAACACCTGGGTGCTGGCGGCCTCCTGGTCCGGCTTTACCCATGGCCTGAACCCGGACATCGCCGGCGACGAGACCCTGGACCGGCGCCTGCTGCGCCAGGGCATCTATCAGATCATCTGCCTTGAGGCCCCGTTCCTGCGCGGCGAGGCGCTGCGCCACCTGGACACCATCAAGAGTGAGTATCGGATCGACGAGACCGCGCTGGACCGCCTGTTCGGCGCCGCCGGTCGGGTACGCCCGGAGTGAGCGGCGCCGACAGGAAAAGCCCGGCGTGGGTGCTGCGCTCGCTGTTCGCCTGGTTGGCGTTGGTGGCCGCGGTATTGTTGCCGCTGCCCGGCGCCGGCCCGGTGGCGGCGCTGGCGGTGACCGTCGCCATGCTGCTGGGCTGGCGGGATCTGCGGCCGGTGGCGCGCATGCTGCTGGTGCTGATGCTGGCGGCGGGTCTGGCCGCCGCGGTGCTGGAACCCCAGGCCCTGCGCGAGGGCGTGCGCAACATGGCGGTGCTGATCGGGCTGATTATTTCGGTGATCCTGCTGTCGGCGGTGCTGAGCCGTTCCCGGGATCTGGCGCGGCTTTCCTCAAGCCTGTTCGGCGGCCGCCCGCTGACCCGCTACTACAGCCTGACCTTTGGCACCGCCTTTCTGTCGATCCCGCTCAACTTCGGTGCCGTGGGCGTGGTCGCCGCCCTGGTCGCCGACCGCATCAACAGCCGGGGCCATTCCGAGCGCACCCGCAATGCGGCCCGCGCCACCCTGCGCGGCTTCGCCGCCGCGCCCCTGTGTTCGCCGCTGTCGATCTCGGTGGCGGTGGTGCTGACCTTCCTGCCCGGCCTGCAGGGCTGGCAATTGATCGGCATGGGGTTGCCGGTGGCGGTGCTGTTCCTGCTCGCCGGCGCCCTGTTCCGCGAGCCGGAGCCGGCGGCCATCGGCGACGAAGCGGAGACCCACAGCGCCGGTGCCGGCCCCTGGCTGCGCTTCACCGGGCTGATCGGCGTGATCTGCGCCGGCACCCTGACGCTCAGCGCCGGCGCCGGCCTCAGCTATCCCCGGGCGGTCACGTTGAGCTGTCTGGCGGTGGTGGTGGCCGGCCTGGCGTGGGCCTGGTGGCGCGGTGAACGCACCGCCCCGCCGTCGCTGGCGCCGGCTTCCAATGAGCTGGTGATCGTGGGTGCCTCCGCCTTTCTCGGCGCGCTGGTCAGCGCCCTGGCGGAACACCACCTCAGCGCCGGCCTGGCCTTGCCCGGCTGGGGCTACCCGCTGGCGGCGCTGCTGGTGCCCTGGGTGTTCTATGCCGCCGGCATGGCGGGCTTCAACCCGATTCTCACCGGCACCCTGGTGGGCGCCCTGCTGGGGCCGATCTGGCCGCCGTCGGCGATCCAGGCGCTGGGCCTGTCGATGGTGTGCGGCTGGGCGATGACCGGGGTGAGCACTCCCTATGCGGCCAACGTGCTGCTGCTGGAACGCTTCACCGGTTACCCGGCCTGGCGCACCGCGGTGCTTTGGAACCGGGCCCTGGCGATCACCGTGATGCTGGGCGGCGGCGTGCTCGCCGCCCTGCTCACCCTGCTGCTGGTGTAGCGCCGGTGGTGACCCGGCCGCCGGTGAGCCCGGCGGCGAACGCGGTCAGACGCCGCTCCAGCCAGTAGTCCGGATGGCGGGGGCTGCCGGTGATGAACCCCACATGGCCGCCCTGGGGGCTCAGCTCCAGGGTCACGCCGGGGCCCAGATCCTCCCGGGCGGGCAGCACCGCCGTGGTCATGAACGGATCGTCCTCGGCTTGGATCATCAGGGTCGGTGTGCGGATCGCCGCCAGCCGGGAACCGGCGGAGCACTCGGCGTAGTAATGGGCGGCATCGCGGAAGCCGTACAGCGGCGCGATCACCTGATCATCGAACTGCCAGAACGAGCGGATGCCTTTCAGGTTCAGGGCCGCCAGCCGCCGGGCCTGATCCGGCGCCACCTTTTGCAGATGGCGGTGCTGACGTTGCAGGTTGTCGAGCAGCGCCTTGATCAGGTGGCGCCGGTACAGCCGCGACAGGCCCCGGTCCATGCGATCCGCGCACACCGCCAGGTTCAGCGGCGTGCAGACGCTCACCGCCGCGCTCAGGGTGCCGCTGTCACGGCGCGCCAGCCAGTTGAGCAGACGGCTGCCGCCCAGGGACACGCCGATGGCCAGCAGCTGGCCGTGCCGGTCCTCGGCGCGCAGGTGGCGGAACACCGCGTCCAGGTCGTCGGTCTCGCCGGCGTGGTAGCTCAGGGCGGTGTCGTTGGGGGCGGCGGCGCCCCGGGAATTGATCGCCACCGAGGCGATGCCCGCCGCCGCCAGCCGCGCCTGGGTGCCCCGGATATAGTGGGAATCGCTGCAACCGGACAGGCCGTGCAGCAGCACCACGCGCAGGTCACCGGCTTGCGGTTCCGGGCCGGCCCGGTCCAGCAGCAGGTGGTCGCCGTCGTCCAGCGTCAGCGTCTCGCGGCGCCGGGACAGATGGTCGGCGCGCCGCACCAGCGGCCCCCACAGGGTTTGCAGATGCGGCGAGCGCAACCAGGGCGGCGCGCGAAACGGCGCCTCGACGATTTCGGCCATCGACGGTGTTCCTTATCCCGGCAAGATTGGGGGGCGGTTATGGTAGCCTTTAGCGCCGGCCGCGTCCGCTTTGCCCACAGATCCTATCAGCCCCCGGGGGGAATCCATGAGCCGCCGTTTTTTCGATGATCAGCCGTTCACCGCCCAGCAGGCCGTGGCCCTGGGCGCCGGTCCCAGCCATCACATCGGCAAGGTGCTGCGCATGGCCCCGGGCGAGGCGGTGACCCTGTTCAACGGCGAGGGCGGTGAATGGTCGGCGGTGCTGGAGGAGGTGGGCAAGAAGGCGGTGGTCGCCCGCCCCCTGGAATTCACCGACATCGACCGGGCCGGGCCCTTGCCGGTGACCCTGGGGCTGCCGCTGATCAAGGGCGACCGCATGGACTACGCCCTGCAGAAAGCCACCGAACTGGGGGTTGCGGCGATCCGGGTTCTGGACACCGAGCGCACCGAGGTGCGGCTCAAGGGCGAGCGGGCGGCGAAAAAGGCGGAGCACTGGCGGCAGGTGGTGATCAGCGCCTGCGAGCAGTGCGGGCTGAACCGGCCGCCGCCGGTGGATGGCCCGCTGCCGCTGGAGACGTTTCTGGCCGAGGCCCGGGGGCTGGCGCTGATCGCCCACCCCGGCGAGGCGCCGCTGGCGGCAAGCGCACTGCGCGACGCCGAGGCGGTGACCCTGTTGACCGGCCCTGAAGGGGGCTTTTCCGACCCGGAACTGGAGGCCGCCCGGGACGCCGGATTCCTGCCATTTGCACTGGGTGAACGGGTACTGCGGGCGGAAACCGCGCCTGTGGCCTTGTTGGCGTCCCTGTGGGCGGTACGGGCCCTGGCCTGAGTGCCTAGTGCTGGTGCGCGCCGGGAGCGGTGCGCGTCAATTGGGGGACGCGGCACCTACCCGTGGGTAGGTTATTTTTTTGGCGCTTTTGTTTAACCCCTTGTCCCGCCAGGGCTTTGCCGCCGTGGCACGCTTTTTGATCCCTTCTCCAGCGCGCGCATCTGGTCGCGTATTTCCATGCTGGAGAAATTCCAATGTTGAATACCAAAGTTTGGCTTGTCCCGGCTTTGCTGGGGGGGATGCTGGCGGGCTGTGGGGGCTCCGACAGCGATTATCACGGCGGCGACCCGGCGGCCGAGGCCGAGTCCTTTCACTATGTGGAAGGCACCATTTCCCAGGCCCGCGCGGCGCTGGGGGCCGGTGAACTGACCTGTGAGGAACTGGTTCAGGGTTATCTGGACCGGATCCAGGCCTACGACCGCCAGGGCCCCAGTCTGCAGAGCGTGATCGCGGTGAACCCCTACGCCCTGGATCAGGCCCGGGATCTGGACGAACGCTACGCGATGGACGGCTTCCAGGGCCCGCTGCACTGCGTCACGGTGCTGCTCAAGGACAACTTCGATACCTTCGACATGCCCACCACCGCCGGTGGCCTGGCGCTGGAAACCAGCCAGCCGCCGGATGATGCCTTCAGCGTGGCCCGGCTGCGCGATGCCGGCGCCGTCATTATCGGCAAGGCCAATCTGGACGAATACGCCTTCGGCTTCCGGGGCAGCAGCTCCGTGGGTGGCCAGGTGCGCAACGCCTACGATCCCAGCAAGGGCCCGGGTGGTTCTTCCTCGGGCACCGGTTCCTCCATCGCCGCCAGCTTCGCCATGGTCGGCACCGGCTCCGACACCGGCGGCTCGATCCGCGTGCCGTCCAGCCTGCACGGCCTGGTGGGCATCCGCCCGAGCCTGCGGCTGATCAGCCAGGATGGCATCGTGCCCCTGGCCCACTGGCAGGATACCGGCGGCCCCATGTGCCGCACCGTGGAAGACTGCGCCCTGACCCTGGGCGCCATGGTCGGCTACGACCCGGGGACTTCTTCCGGCCAGCGTTTCCGCTTCGATCACGACGCGGACCTGATGGCCAGCCCGTTCGAATACCAACTCGCCACCCTGGCGCCGTCCAGCTACACCAAGTACCTGGACAGCGCCGCCCTGAAGGGCGCGCGCATCGGTGTGGTGCGGGATCTGTTCGGTGACGGCCAGGGCGAGAACGCCGAGGTGCAGCGCGTGATCGAGGCGGCCCTGGATCGGATGCGCGCCGCCGGCGCCACCGTGGAGGACGTGACCATCCCGGATCTGAGCACCGTTCTCAGCGACTATCGCAGCGTGTCCCGCTATGAGTTCAAAACCAACCTGACCGAGTATCTGGCGTCCTGGCCGTCCACCACCGACGGGCACCCGCGCTCCTTTGACGAGGTCTATCAGAGCGGTGGCTATGAGGAACGCAATGCCGGCACCTTCGCGTTCTATGACAGCGCCGGCACGGATCTGGAAAACAACGCGGACTACCTGAAAAACATCAACGAGCGTCCGGACTATGTGCGCCAGCGTTTCCTGGCCGCCCTGGAAAACATCGACGCCAGTGGCCGGTCCGCCGGGGAACCCTACGACGTGCTGCTCTACCCCTCGGTGCTGAGCCTGGCCCCGGAGGTGGGCGGCTCCCCCAGCGCCGGCAGCAACAACCGGCTCAGCCCGTTCTCAGGCTTCCCGGCGCTGTCCATGCCGGCGGGCATGGCGGACACCGACCCGGCACTGCCGGTGGGCATGGAAATGCTGGCCCGGGAGTTCGACGAGGGCACTCTGATCAAGCTGGCCTACGCCTATCAGGAACTGGCCAAGCCCCGTCAGGCGCCCACCTTTACGCCGGAGTTGGAAGAACAGCCGGTATCGGCGGTGACGTCGCTGATCCACTGATCCATCGCGGTTAACCGTGTCGGGCGGCGCCGGTGTTCAGCCGGCGCTGCCCTGCTTTTCCATCATGTCGGCCTGCAGAATTTCGATCCAGTAGCCGTCCGGGTCCTTGATAAAGGCCAGGCCCTTCATGCGGCCGTCGTCCGGTTTCTTAACGAACTCCACCTGCAGTTTTTCGAACCGCTCCGCGGCGGCGTATACGTCCGGCACCGTGATGCCGATATGGCCGAAGCCCTGGGGTTCATCGTTGCCATTGTGATAGCGGAAATCCCCATCCTCCTCGGTGCCCCAGTTATGGGTCAGCTCCAGCATCGCCTCGCGGCTGAAGGTGTAGGTGAGACGCTTGGCGTCGTCCTCGGGCACCTCGGTGGCCTCGGTGTCGTTCAGATAGGTGAGGAAATAGAGGGTGAACTTTGCTTCCGGAAAGTCCAGCTTGCGGATCAGACGCATACCCAGCACCCGGGTATAGAAATCCAGGCTGGTGGCCGGGTCCTTGATGCGCAGCATGGTCTGGTTGAACAGGTAGGACTGGGTTTCGCGGTCCGGCTTGTCGCACAGGCCGGGGGCGGATTCGAAATGGCGGGGCATGGCTACTTCCTCTTCGGGGTCGCGGGGGGTCATGGTAAAGAACGCGGCGTTTGATGAGTCTGGCGGAAAGTGATTTTCACGGCGACCAGAGCCTGTATGTGAGTGCTTGCTTACATTGGGAAAATGTTTAGATTTTGCTGAAAACTACGGTTTAGACATTCGCCAAGTCTTGCCTTCAACTTCTATAAGTCCTTGATATTTAAGACTCTGCAATAGGTTTCGGATCTTGTTTGCCTTCTGCTGTTCGTCTAGGACATCCGGCAGTTTGTCTAGCAGGAGCCGATCAATATCCGCTCGTTTGGCTTGACCGAACTGCCCGATATATTCGCAGATCAGCTGACGGTAGTGTTTGTCGTCGAAGCCACGGTTGCGAATATAGTCGGCTTTATCGCCACTCTTCCTGGCAACTGTCGCGGAAATATGAAGATTGGGTCTTCTGCCTTCGATGAGGCCCTGTTGCTTAAGGTGCCTGATTTGCTCCGCACTCAGAGGCTTACGTTTCTGCACGCGGTCCAGAAGGATAATGTCGTTCAGTGAGAGAGCGGGCAGTTCCGCCAGCTTTCGAGCGTAATCCAGGTCCAGTACACGACCGGTGATGGTTACTTGTACTCTGCCTTCGTCAAGCTGGTACTCGGGAAGAGGAAAAAAGCGGTTCTTTTGGGTCACGAACATCTTTCGAATACCACTGCCGATGGTATCGATCATATTCAGGTTGACCATGGCTTCCGCGAGAAAGGGGTTCCGATACCGGCTTTCGGGCGCGTCGGAATGTATGACCTTCTCCACGGTTCCCGGTATAAAGCTGCCGGGGTTGCTGAAGCACAGGCGGTTGTCTTCAAATTCAATAACCGTGATCTTGCCACCAAGCTGATAGTCCTGGTGGGCAATGGCGTTATTGAGCGGCTCTCGAATCACGAAAGGGTCGTATTGATCCACCTCCTCGGGAAACAAACTTCCTTCGGCGATATATCGATACTTCAGATTACGAATCTTCCTGTAGGCCTGGTTGGCATTGACCAGCAAAGGACAGGAGAAGTGCTCATAATCCTTCTCTATACCGTCCCTGTCTTTCAGAATCCATGTGAGGATCGGTGTGGCGGGGTTGAGAAAATGGGAGGCTTCCTGTTTGCCCAGCAGCAAAATGGCCGTTCGCGTTACCTGCCCCTGGATGGTTATCTTGGCTTTGTTAAGAAACGTGCGGTCGTCCCATTCGTTAATTTGGTTGGCCAAGCGGGGATTTTTGGTAGTGAACTCCCGGCGCGCCAATGAAATTGCTTCCGGGTCCAGGTCATCCAATGTGGCCCCTTCACAGATCCCGGCGCTCCAGTCACACACTCTGTTCTGATTCCGAATGCGTTCAATTTCATCCAGGGAAAGCGGCCCCAATGAAGCACCATCGCGGCCAAAGTAATGACCTTCCCAACTGACCGGGATGCCCTGCGGTGCGGCGGGAATCTCCATGAGCAATACCCGCCCCGCGGGGTGTTCAACATCATGGATATCGGTAAAGGTGTGGCGGTTGGTGGTTTTGTCGGCAACTTCCTTTTTCAGCGATTGCAGTGCCCTGTGGTTGTCTCTGAAGTGAGTGCCCACCACCTTATGGTCATCCCGCACGCCAAAAACCAGCCAGGCGGAATCGTTGCCTTTCAGATTGGCTTCGTTGCTTAGAGCGGAGAAATATCTCCCGAGTTTCCCAAAATCAAACGCCCTCCGGGCTTCCTTGAATTCGACGATTTCGTTCTCGCCATCACCATCAAGTAGGGCCTGGAGTCGTTGCTCGGGAGACATCGGGAGATCTCCTTGTTGGTTTGGTTATCGTGTTCCGGACCAAAAGTCCTCACGGCGCATCAATGTCAAAACTCCGCTCAGGGCTGATTCCCAGTCCCCGCTCAGGGCTGCTTTCAAAACACCGCTCAGGGCTGAGTCGCGTCGATCTTCTTGAGCACTTTCTGCAGGCCGGCCACGGTGCCGCCCACGTCGCTGAGGTTGGAGGGCAGCAACAGGGTGGTGGATTCCTTGGCCAGTTTTTCGAAGGCGGCCACGTATTGTTCGGCGATGCGCAGGCTCACTGCTTCGTCGCCGCCGTCCTGCTGGATGGCGCGGGCCACTTCGCTGAGGCCGGTGGCGGTGGCCTGGGCCAGCAGTTCGATCTGGCGGGCGCGGCCTTCGGCTTCGTTGATCTGCTTGAGCTTTTCACCTTCGGAGATGTTGATCATCTCCTGCTTCTCACCTTCGGAGCGGTTAATCGCCGCCTGGCGGTCACCCTCGGAGCGGTTGATGGCGGCCTGGCGGTCACCTTCGGATTCCGCCACCACGGCACGCCGTTCCCGCTCGGCGCGGACCTGCTTCTCCATGGCGTCCTTGATGGAGGCCGGCAGGTTGATGTCGGCGACCTCGTAGCGGAGTACCTTGACGCCCCAGGGTTGGGCCGCCTCGTCCACCGCCTGGACCACTTCCATGTTGATCTCGCCGCGTTCCTCGAAGGTTTTGTCCAGGTCGATCTTGCCGATCACCGAACGCAGGGTGGTCTGGGCCAGTTGCTGGGCCGCCATCACGTAGTCGTCGACACCGTAGCTGGCCGCCTTGGCGTCGATCACCTGCAGGTACATGACACCGTCCACGGAGACCTCGATGTTGTCCTTGGTGATACAGCTCTGGCGCGGCACGTCACGGACGATTTCCTTGAGCGAGTGCCGGTAGGCGACCCGGTCGATGAACGGCACCAGCACGTGCAGGCCGGCTTCCAGGGAGGTGCGGTATTTGCCCAGCCGTTCGACCACGAAGATCTGCCGCTGCGGCACGATGCGCACGGTCATGAACAGCAGAATGATCACGCCCAGGGCAAGCAGCACCGGAATAATGAGTCCCATCATGAGTTGGTTCCTTGTTGGTTATTGCGGGGTGTCTTCGGTGACGCGGGCGGCGTCGGCGCGGGGGTCGGACCAGGGCGCCACGGTCAGCCACAGGCCGTCGTGGCGAATGATGCGGACCATCTGGCCGTCGCTCAGGGGCTGGCTGGATTGCGCCTGCCAGCGGGCACCCCGGTAGCGCACCGTGCCGATGCCCTTGTCGAAGGTGCCTTCCACGGTGGCGCGGGCGCCCACCAGGCCGGCGCTGTCGTCGCTGTTGACGCCCTGGGTTTCGCGGCCGAACAGGCGGTCACGCAGGTAGCGCCGGGCAAATACCAGCAGCAACAGGCTGAGGCCGGCGAACAGGGTGATTTCCCAGACCGGGTTTTCGAGCACGCCCAGGAACACCAGAGCGCCCACCAGCAGCGCCGCCAGGCCCAGGAAAATGGTCACCAATCCGGACAGGGCGAACTCGGCGATCACCAGGATCAGACCGAAGATGATCCAATAGCTGTATTCCGGCACGTGCTTCCTCCCTAATGCGGGACCGTACTTTACCACCTTAGCGGCGGCGGGTCCGTGCACGGTTCATGATGGGGCTCAGTGTTGATGGCCGCCGGGGCCGTGCACGTGGCCGTGGGCCTTTTCCTCGTCGCTGGCGTCGCGCACCGTCATCACCCGCATTTCGAAGCGCAGGGTCAGCCCGGCCAGGGGGTGGTTGGCGTCCACGTCCACGGTCTTCAGGCCCACCTTGAGCACGGTGACGCGGCGCGGGCCCTGTTCGGTGCGCACTTCCACCACCTTGCCCGGCTTGAGCTTGCCGGCGTGTTTCAGGTACTTGGCGGACAACCGCTGGCGCAGCGTTTCGTCGCGGCGGCCGTAGGCGTCTTCCGGCGCCAGGGTCACGGTGACCGCGTCGCCCTCGTCCTTGCCGGCCAGGGCTTGCTCCAGGCCGCGCATGATATTGCCGTGGCCGTGCAAATAGGCGAGCGGCTGCTCCGCGGGGCTGTGTTCCAGCTCCAGATCGGTGTCGGCGTCGAACAGGGTGTAGTGCAGGGTCACCACTTTGTCTTTCTCGATGGGCATGGATTGGTCTCCTGGATGGCGGCTTGAGTGCGAAGCCGGGATTCTGCGGCGCCGGCGCCGTGCTGGCAAGACGCCGGCTTCCACGGCATGCTGCGCGAACAACAACGCTGGGGAGGGACCCATGTCCGGTTCAAAAAAAGTGGTGATCGCGGCGATGGCCGGCAATCTGCTGATCGCCGTCACCAAGTTCGTGGCGGCGGTGATCACCGGCAGTTCCGCCATGCTGTCCGAAGGCATCCACTCGCTGGTGGACACCGGCAACGGCGTGTTGCTGCTGCACGGCATGAAGCGGGCCAAGACGCCGGCCAATGAGCGCTTTCCGTTCGGCCATGGCAAGGAAGTGTATTTCTGGGCGTTCGCGGTGGCGGTGCTGATCTTCGCCCTGGGGGCCGGTATTTCCCTTTACGAAGGGGTGGTGCATCTGTTCCACCCGGAGCCGATCAGCAATCCGCTGATCAACTACATCGTGCTGGGGTTGGCCATGGTGTTCGAAGGCACCGCCTGGACCATCGCCCTGAAGGAATTCCGCCGCACCAAGGGCGGGCGGGGTTACCTGGAGGCGATCAGCCGGGGCAAGGACCCGACCACCTTCGTGGTGCTGTTCGAGGATTCCGCGGCGATGCTGGGCCTGCTGGTGGCGCTGCTCGGCGTGCTGCTGAGCCAGGTCACCGGGCTGCTGTGGTTCGACGGCCTGGCGTCCATCATCATCGGCCTGATCCTGGCCGGCACCGCCTGCTGGCTGGCCTACGAGACCAAGGGCCTGCTGATCGGCGAGGCGGCCAACCCGAAAGTGGTGGCCGGCATCCGTCGGGCGGCCCTGTCCATGCCCAGCATCGAGGCGGTGAACGAAGTGCTGACCATGCACATGGGGCCGGACTATATCCTGGTGAACATCAGCGTGACCTTCTCGCCCTCGCTGGGCACCCAGCGGCTGGAGGGCGTGATCGCCGAGCTGGATCGTACCCTCAAGGCCCAGGACCCGCGCATCCAGCGGGTGTTCGTGGAGGCGGAAGCGACGGCGCCGTAAGGCGCCGGTTCAACCGGCGCGGCGGCCGGGCAGCATGCGCTTGAGCGTATTGTCCCGGTCGATCCAGTGATGCCACAGGGCGCCGGCCACATGCAGGGCGATCAACGCCAGCAGGGTGTTCCAGAGCCACTCCTTGTGCAGGTCTTCCAGGCGCTCGGCCAGGGCCGGGTTGGCCGGCAGCAACACCGGGATCGACAGCGTCCCCGGCAGCGGCGTGGTCTTGCCGTCGAGCTGGCGCATTAGCAGGCCGGTCACCGGCATGGCCAGCACCAGCAGATACAGCAGGCCGTGCACCGCCGCCGCCAGCCGTTGTTGCAGGCGCCCGCCCAGGGGCACCGGTGGCCGGTGGCTGAGCCGCCAGATCAGGCGGAACACCATCACCGCCAGGGCCGAGATGCCCAGGCTGAAGTGGGCGATGATCCAGTAATCCCGCCAGGGGTTACCCCTGGGCACCAGCTCGTGCAGTTCCACGCTGGCCCATAGCGCCAGCAATAGAAACGCGATCAGCCAGTGCAGCATCTTGGCCGTGGTGCTCCAGGTGTTCGGTGTGTTCATGTGGCCCGGCTCCCCTTGTCAGTGAATCCTGCAAGTATCGCCAGCCAGGCTTAAGTGAAGCTGAGCGGGATCAGGGTTGGGGTCCGTTTTCCGGAGGGGCCAGGCCCAGGGCCTGACGGCTTTCGCCGTGGGCGGCCCGGCGTAGCAGGCGCAGGGATTGCCGGTACCATAGGCGGCGACCCCCCGGGCTCCATTTAAAGCGTTTGTAGGTCCACTGGTACTGGGGCAGGTTACGGCGGATGCAGGTTTCCAGGGAGCGGTTCAGGGTGGTCAGCACGCAGGTTTCGCCCTCGGCGTTTTCCAGCTCCGGTGCCGGCTCGAAATGGATGCGCACGTCATTTACCCCGCCTTCGCCCCGGTAGCAGGAAACGATGAAGATACGTGGCCGGTAGCGGCGCACCAGCTTGTCCACCAGCGCCGGGGTCGGCACCTGGTGGCCAAAAAACGGCACGAACGGGTTGCTGCGGTTGCCGGGGTTGTGGTCGGCCAGCAAAGCCAGGGCGCCGTTGCCGCGCAGCGTGGCCAGCCCTTCCTTGACCCCCTGGCTGTTGGTGGGCACCAGCCGGCAGCCGGTGCGCTCGCGGGCCTTCTTGACCAGGGCGTCCACCAGGGTGGCCGGGTGCGGCTGGTACATCACCGTGGTGTTGCCCTGGCGCCCCAGGTACAGGTTGATGGTTTCCCAGCTGCCCTGATGCAGCGACAGCAGCAACACCGGCCGGGCCTCGGCGCAGGCCTCCAGATAGGCCTGCTCGCCCTGAATATCGGTGATGCGGGCCAGGGTCTGCTCCACCGGCCGCTGCCAGACATGGGCGAACTCGCAGAACGAGCGGCCCAGTTCGCGCAGGCTCTGGCGACCGATATGGCGCGCTTCTTCCAGGCTCAGCCGTGGCTGGGTGGCGAGCAGATTGATCAGCACGGTGCGGTAGGCACTGGCATAGCGCAGCGGCACCCGGGTGATCAGGTCTCCCAGCAGGGCGCCCAGCGCGGACGCGATCGGCAGCGGCAGCCAGGCGACCAGACGCATCAACCAGCGCAACCGTTGCCCGCGGGTATGGGCACTCATCAGGGCGTTACCTCCTCGAACCCTCCGTCCAGGAGCGAGAGGGTATCGCCGTGACCGGGTACCTGAAAAGCCCGGGCGGGCACATGGTGCTCCCGGCGGGCGGCGTCCAGGGCGCGCGGCGGCTCATCCAGGGGCTCATCGGTGAGCACGAAGGTGCCCCAATGCATGGCCAGGGAGTGGCTTGCTTCCAGGTCCTTGTGGATGCGCACCGCCTCGTCCGGGTTGATGTGCACCGGGGCCATGAACCAGCGCGGCTGGTAGGCGCCAATCGGCAGCAGGGCCACATCCACCGGGCCGAGCACCTGGCGGATTTCCTGGAACACCGGCGCGTAACCGGTATCGCCGGCGAACAGCAGACTGAAATCGTCCCAGTCCAGCCGCCAGCCACACCACAGGGTCCGATTGCGGTCGCGGGCGCCCCGCCCGCTGAAATGCTGGGTGGGCACGCAGAAGGCGTCGAAGTCCTGGTGGCGCCGGTGCTGCCACCAGCCCAGCTCCTCCACCCGGGCGATGCCGCGCCGGCGCAACCAGGCGCCCACGCCGCTGGGGGCGAACCAGCACAGCCGGTCGCCGAACCGTTGATTCAGGGCCCGCACCGAGTCGCGGTCCAGGTGGTCATAGTGGTTGTGCGAGACCAGCACCGCGTGGATCTCGGGCAATTCGTCGATGCTCAGCGCCGGCGCCACGGTGCGTTTCGGGCCGACGAAGGACAGCGGCGAGCAGCGCTCGGAGAACACCGGGTCGGTGAGCAGGTTCCAGCCCCGGTACTGCACCAGATAGGTGGCGTGGCCGATCCAGGTAAAGCGCGGCCGCTCGGCGGGGGTGGCCAGCAACGCCGGGTCCGGGCGGCGTAGCGGGAACGGCTGGCGGGGCGGAAAGCGGCCCCGGGTTTCCCGCTGCCAGCGCAGGAAGTCGCGCAGGCCATGGTGGGGCGTGGGGTAGCGGTTTTTATAGGGCCGGCCGGGTTGGGAACACTCAGCGGCCAGTTGCTCCAGGCGCGCCCAGTCGATCATGAGTTGAGGCCGGCCACCGCCCGTTCCACGGCGTCCAGGTCGGGGATCACCGCCAGATCGCCGCCCACCTGCACGTACAGCGCTTCCGCCGGGCCGGTGTCGCCGGGCTCCTCCACCGGGTCGCCCTTGTTGACCCGCAGCAGACGGGGAATGCCCTGCACCACCACCGCGTAGAAGCGGGACTGGCCGGTGACCGTGTTGATCACCGCGATGCGCGCCTCGGGGCCGATGGTCACCGGGCCGGAGTCGTTGAGTTTCTCGAAGGAAATCAGCGGCAGATCCTGCTCCCGCCAGTTGATCCAGCCGAGCAGCCATTCCGGGCCATGGCCGGGGCGGTCCGGCTGGCGCAGGGTGATCACCTCCGCCACCACGATGTTGGGAATCAGCCAGGGGCGGCCTTTCATCGGAATCAGCAGACTCGGGATGTCATCGGGGATCGGCGCTTCCGAGCGCTCCATGTCGGACCTTTGTGCTTCGGACATCTGTGCCTCGGGCATGGTTGTATCGGACCTTGTTGTCTCGGGGCTTATCGTATCGTATCGGGCCGGCGCGGCCCGCACCGCATGGCAGGCTCAGGATGCCGCCACGGCCACCTCCTGGCGAACCTGTTCCACCAGTTGCCGGGCCAGTTGCTCCGGCGTACCACTGTAGCCCACGCAGCCGGTTTCGCGTACCGCGTCCGGCTGGCTGCTCACCGCGCAGCTGTCGGCGGTCTGCGCCCACACCCGGGTACCGTCGGCGGCCAGCCGGGGCGCGGTGATGGCGCCGTCGTTGCCCATTCCGGAAAACAGGATGGCGCCGGCGCAGCGGCCGAAGCCCCGGGCCACATTATGCAGCACCTGATCAATGCTGGGCGCATAGGGGCCTTCCCAGGGCTGGCCGGTGAGCCGCACGCCGCCGTCCTGGTCGAACTCGATGCTCTGGGTCACCGGCGCCACCAACAGGCGGCCATGGCCCAGGCGGCTGCCGTCGCCGGCTACCTGGCAGTCCAGCCGGCTGTCCCGGCGCAGCACCTGGCACAGGGTGTCCAGGAAACCGTTGTCGATATGCTGGGCCAGCACGAAGGCCACCGGCAGATGCGGCGGCAGGCTGTCGAGAAACTGCTTCACCGCCGCCGGGCCGCCCAGGCTGGCGCCCAGCACCCAGACCCGCTCGGCCACGCCCTCGCCCTCGGCCAGGGCCTGAAACTCCCGGGGCGCGGGGATCGGTGTCGGCGCCGGCGCGGGAACCACCGTATCCAGACGTTCCACCGCCGGGATACCGATGTAATCCACCAGTTTGGTGACCAGCCGTCGCTCCCAGCGCGGGTAGTGGCTGGCGGTGCGCGCCGGGGCCTGGCCGTCGCAGAACAGCAGCGGCGCCGCCGCCTGTTCCAGCAGCCGGTCGAGAAACGGCTGCCAACGGTCTTCCCGGGACAGGTCCACCACCCACAGGTCGAGAGCGTCCGCCGTCAGCCACCGGTCCTCCAGGCTGTCCGGGGCGGTGTTGACCACCACCTGGTAGCCCTGGCCCTTGATGGCGGTGGCCAGCAGGTGCCCCTGCAGGGTGTCGTCGGCGATCACGCCGACCCGGCCCGGGGCGGTCATCAGGCGCGCACCTCTCCGGTTTCGCCGAGCAGTTCGCGCAGGGTGGCGAGCAGTTCGTTCTCCTGGAACGGTTTGCCCATGTAGCAATCCACGCCGATGTCGAAGGCCCGTTCCCGGTGTTTCTCGCCGGTGCGTGAGGTGATCATGATGATCGGCACCGCCTTCAGGCGCTCGTCGTGGCGCATGTGCGTGGCCACCTCGAAGCCGTCCATGCGCGGCATTTCAATGTCGAGCAGCAGGGCGTCCGGGGTTTTCTCTTCCAGGGTGGCGATGGCGTCGATGCCGTCCTTGGCGGTGATCACCTCGTAGCCACTGCGTTCCAGCAGGCGGCCGGTAACCTTGCGCACGGTCACCGAGTCGTCCACCACCATGATCAGCGGCAGGGCGCGGCGGTCCTCGTCCAGCACGGACGGCGGCGGCGCTTCCAGCGCCGCCGGCGCGTCGGCCAGGGCCTTCTGTTGGGCCTGGGCGGCGCGGATCAGGGAATGGATGTCGAGAATGATCACCACCGCGCCGTCGCCGAGAATGGTGGCGCCGCTGATGCCGGCCACGCTGGCCAGCTGCGGGCCCACGGACTTGACCACCACCTCCCGGGAGCCGATCAGGCTGTCCACCACCAGTGCCACGCTGTGGTCGGCGCTGCGGATCAGCAACAGCGGCAGCGGCTGGCTCTGGTTTTCCAGGTTCGGGGCGGCCACGTCGTGCACGAAACGGCCGAGATAATTCAGGTCGTAGTTTTGCCCGGCATAGTGGTAACCGCGCCGGGTCGGTTCGTCCTCATCGCCGGGCTGGTGGTCCAGGTGATCGCTCAGCTCGTAGGGGCTGACGCGCACGATGCCCTCGATCTGGTTGAGCGGAATGGCATAGGCGTCCTCGCCCACGCGCACCATCAGCGCCCGGTTCATGGCCAGGGTGAACGGCAGCCGCACCAGGAAGCGGGTGCCCCGGCCCGGATGCGAGTCGATGGTCACCGAGCCGCCCAGCTGCTTGATCTCGCTGGCCACCACGTCCATGCCCACGCCGCGCCCGGACACCTGGGTCACCTGGCTGGCGGTGGAGAAACCGGCATGGAAGATAAACTGCTGGATTTCATGGTCCGGCAGCGCCGCGTCCTCGGCCATCAGCCCCCGTTCCACCGCCTTGCGGCGCACCGCCTCGGTGTCGATGCCACGGCCGTCGTCGGCCAGGATCACCACCACCTCGCCGCCTTCGCGGGTCAGCTCCAGGGTGATATGGCCGCCCTCCTGCTTGCCCGCCTGCCGGCGCCCTTCCGGGGCTTCGATGCCATGATCCACGGCGTTGCGCAGCATGTGCTCCAGGGGCGCCACCACCCGCTCCATCAGGGTACGGTCCAGTTCGCTTTCCGGGTTCAGCACGTCGAAGGTGACGCGCTTGCCCAGCTCGCCGGAGATTTGCCGCACGATGCGCCGCAGCCGCGGCACCAGCCGGGAGAACGGCACCATGCGGGTGCGCATCAGCTTTTCCTGCAGATCGGTGTTGATGCGCTGCTGCTGCAGCAGCAGGGTCTCGGTGTCGCGGGTGCGGTCCAGCAGGGTGTTTTTCAGGTCCAACAGGTCGGAGGCGGACTCGGACAACTGCTTGGTGATCTGGTGCAGCTCCGAGTACTGGTCCATTTCCAGCGGGTCGAAGCGGCCGTCGAACTCACCCCGGTCCACGCCTTGCTGATAGTTGGAGAGAATCTGCGCCTCGGTCTCCACGTCCAGGCGCCGCAGCTGCTCATACAGCCGGGTCACGGTGGCGCCCATTTCCGCCACGTTGAAGCCGAACTCGCTGATGCTCTGTTCCACCCGGCCCCGGTTGATGGAGGTTTCGCCGGCCAGGTTCACCAGGGCCTCCAGAACATCGGCGCCCACCCGCACCATTTCCTGGGGCTGGGCCTGGGGGCGTCGTTCCTCGCGCTGGGGGCGTGCGTTGTCCGCGTCGGCGCCTTCCAGCGGCGCCGGTGGCCCGGCCGGTGCCGGCCGGGCGGCGATCTGCTCACGCAGCTCCGCCAGCCGCCGGTTGATGGTGTCGAAGTGCACCAGCATGGCTTCGAAATCCCGGTCTTCCGGGTCCCGACGCTGGCTTTCCAGGCGATTGATCAGCCCTTCCAGCAGGTGGCTTTGTTCGCCCAGATCCTGCAAACCGGCCAGGCGGGCGCCGCCCTTGAGGGTATGCAGGGCGCGCTTCAGGTCGTCGCTGAAATCCCGGCTTTCCGGGTGGTCGCGCCAGGCCATCAGGCAGCCGTCGATGATTTCCGCCAGCTCCTCGGACTCTTCCAGAAACACATCCAGAATGTCCGGGTCCAGGTCCTCCGGCAGGGGCGGCAGGGGCGGCGCCTGGGTCTCCGGGACGCGGGGATGGGCTTCCTCGTGGAGAGAGTCCTCCGGGTCGCCGGGATAGGCGGCCAGGTCGGCGATCAGGTCGTCGGCGGCCGGCGGCGCGCCGGCGGCGGCCACCGCCTCGACCATCTCCGCCAGCCGGTCGTGGCAGCGGTGCAGCAAGGCGGGCAGCGTCGGGGTGACGGCTATCCGGTCCTGGGTCAGGGCCTCGTAAAGGGTTTCCAGTTGGTGGGCCAGGTCGCTGAGCGGGGCAAGGCCGGCCATGCGCGCGCCGCCCTTGAGGGTTTGCAGGTCCCGTTGCAGGGATTGCAGCTCCAGAGCGTTGTCCGGCTCGGCCAGCCACAGCGTCAGGCCGCGGCCGGCGGATTCGAGGATATCCCGGGCCTCTTCCAGAAACAGGGCGATCAGATCCGGGTCCGGCTGTTCCGGGTCGGAGAGCTCATCCGCTTCCCCGGCCGGGGGCATGTCCACCGCCTCGCGCAGGGTCACCACCAGGTCCGGGGCTGGCGCCGGGGTACGACCCTGGCGCAGGTCGTCGATCATATCGGCGAGCCGGTCGTGGCCCCGGTGCAGCAGGTCGAACAGCGCCGGCGGCGCCGGCCGGTCCGGGCCGCTGGCCAGTTCGTAGAGGTTTTCCAGCTCGTGGGCCAGGTCGCCCACCGGCGCCACCCCGGCCATGCGGGCGCCGCCCTTGAGCGTATGCAGGTCGCGCTGCAGGGCCGCCAGGCTGGCCGGGTTGCCCTGCTCCCAGGCGGCCAGGTGCTCGCCGGACGAAAGCAGCAGATCCTCGGCCTCCTCCAGGAACAGGTGCACCAGCTCCGGGTCGGGTTCGTCCCAGTCGCCGCCGCCCGGGCCGTCGGGGCCGGGGGTTTCCGCCAGGTCGCGCAGGGCGTCCACCAGCCCCAGCTCGGCGCGCACGGTCTGGCCGGCGGCCAGACAGTCCATCATGTTCATCAGCGCTTCGTGGCCCTCGCGGGCCAGTTCCAGCAAGCGCGGATTGAACACCAGACGGCCTTCGTTCACCGCCGAATAGACCAGCGCCAGGGCCTGGGCCAGGCCATGAATTTCGTCCAGGCCGGCGGTGCGGGCGCTGTTCGCCAGCAGCTCCAGCTCATCGCGCAGGCGCGCCAGTTCGCCGGTGTGGTCCGGGTTGACGGCCCACTGTTCGAGCAGCTTGTCGGTGTCGATGATCAGGTCCATGCCCTCGGAGAGGAACACGGACAGAATGTGCGGATCGGTGCCTTCGTGGTGCTCGTTGAGCAGGGCCCGGGCCGCCACCAGCTTCTCAATCAGGGTGCCGGCGTCCGGCAGCGACACCGTCGGCCCCTGATGCAGCTGTTCCAGGCCGTCGCTTAACTGCTGGTGGGTGGCACGGATCAGGTCGACCAGCTCGCCGTCGGCGCGCCGGCCGCCGTTGACCAGTTCCTTGACCAGCTTCTCCGCCGGCTCGGCCAGTTCCGCCATGGCGTTGATCTCGGCCATGCGGGCGCTGCCTTTGAGCGTATGCAGGGCGCGGTGCACCTCATCGTCCATGGCGTGCTCATGGAGATGCGGGTCGAGCCGGTCCAGCCAGTCGCCCACCAGCGCCAGGTTGCGCCGTGCCTCGCTGCGGAAGATATCCAGCAGCACCGGGTCGGGGCCGTCGCCGGCGTCGCTGGCGGCGGGCTCGCCGGGGGGCAGTTCGAACTCCAGGCCGTCCAGGTCGGCGAGCGGGTCGCCGGATTCCAACGGCTGGTCGTCGGCCGGGTCCCCGGCGTCCGGGCCGCCGGCGTCGGGCTCTGGCACCTCGGGCGCCGGCGTCCCGTCGAATTGCTCAAGCGCTTCGGGTTCCTCGGGCAGCCAGGGTTGTTCAGACAGATCGGGCTCCGCCGACGAGTCAGGCTCCGCCGCCAGGTCCGATTGCTCGGACAGTTCGGCGTCCAGGGGCGGCGTATCGTCGCCGTCGACCCGGGGTATCGAGTCCAGGCGGCCGCCCTCGGCCAGGGTAAAGGCGGCCTGCTCCAGGGGCGTCACGTCCCAGGGCGGCGGCTGGCGCCGGGCGAAGGCGTCCACCAGTGCCGGGATCAGGCCGTGCACGGTGCGCACCAGCTCGATCAGGGTGGCGTCCGGTTCGACGCTGCCGTCGATCACCCGGTTCATCATGTTCTCGATGGCCCAGGCCAGCTCGCCCACGGTGGTGGCGCCGACCATGCGGCCGGAGCCCTTGAGGGTGTGGAAGGCACGGCGGAATTCCACCAGCGCGGTCTGGTCGCCGGTGTTGGCGGCCCAGCGCGGGAAGTACTGGTTCAGGGCTTCCAGCACTTCGTCGGCTTCCTCGACGAAGATCTCGATGATCTCGTCGTCGATCAGATCGTCGTCGTCCTCTTCCGCCGGGGTATCCGGTGGCGTTTCGATGGCGTGGTGGTGGTCGGGCTCCGGTTCGGGCGCGTCCGTTGCCTCGGTGCCCTCGTCGGCCGGAGCTTCTTCCTCCGGCAACGGGTAGCCCAGGTCACTGACGCTGGCACGGGCCAGCTGCAGGATATCGTCGCGGGTTTCCGGGTCGTCGCTGAGACGCTCCAGGTAGTACTCCACCGAGGTAATGGCGTCGGCCAGGGTGTCCATGCTGCGCCAGTCCGGCGTGGTGTCGCCGCGCAGCAACCGCTCCTCGATAAAGCGCACGCACTGGCGCAGCACGCCGGCGGGGCGTTGCAACTGCACCACTTCCAGACCGCCGCGCACGGCGTTGAGTTTTTCCGGTACCGGGCCCAGGTGTTCCCGATCCCACTGCGAGGCGATGAACTCGACGATGCCGTCCTTGGCCTCTTCCAGGCCGGCCCGGCATTCGCGCAGCACCGCGTCCATGGCCTGGCCCACGTGGCGGGGCACCTCGGCGCCGCTGGCGGAGGCCGGGCGGCGCTGGTCGCCGCCGATGCCGGCCAGGGTGGCTTCCACATAGAGCAGCGCGCCGGCCACGTCCATCAGCGTGTCACGCTCCGGCGGCCGGCGCCGCTGGACGATGGCTTCCATGACCCGCAGCTGTTCTTCCACCAGCACCCGGGGCTGGCCCAGGCCGAGCATGGCGATGGTGTCGGATACCTGCTTGAGCCCGGTGATCTGTGGCTCCAGCTCGGTGGGGTCGGAGTCGCCCTCGTGCACGAACCGCTCCAGGGCATCCTTGATCTTGGTGATTTCCTCGGAGAGCGCGCTGACCACGGAACTCATGGCCAGGGCGTCCGGGCCGGTCATGCGCTCCCGCTCGGCGTTGATCAGGTCGTCGGAGGGCAGTGCCTCGTCCAGCCGGAAACCGGCGCGCACCTCGCGGATGCGCGGGCTGTCATGGTCGGTCTTGGCCACGTAGTAGAGCAGGTTCTTGAGCAGTTCCGGCGGCGCCGGTCGCTCCAGGCTGTCGGCGCCGTCGGCGGCCAGTTCGCGCAGGGTGCGGTCCACCTGGCCGAGCATCTGTTTGACCGAGCTGCCCAGTTCGATGACGTTCTCGCGCAGGCCTTCCACCAGCGCGTCGGCGATGCGCCACAGCGGTGCCCGGGCGGCGTCGCCGGTGACCTGTTCGAGCTTGGCGAACACCTTGCGCATGTAATTCAGATTGCGGTCGATGTCGTCGTTGCGCATCACCCCGACCAGGGCCAGCTGGAACATCTGGCGGATCTTGCGGGTCAGCTGCTCGAAGCGCGGATCGGCGCGCACCGCCTCCGGCACCCGGCCGCTGCCTTCGGCCTGGCCCAGGTCCGGTTTGAACAGGGCGGTTTCGGAAAGCAGCGATTCGCCACGGGCGGCGCGCAGGTCATTGAGCAGCGGCAGCAGCACCACCGGCAGGTCGCGGCGGTTGCTGGCCACCCGGTCCAGATAGGGCGGCAGCTGCAGAATCGCGCGCATCAGCGTTTCCTGGCCGTCGCCCACGTTGCCGACCCGCTGTTCCACCAGGGCCCGGGCCAGCTTTTCCATTTCCTCGGCGAGCAGTGCGGCGCCGTAGAACTCCACCATCTGCAAGGTGCCGTACACCTGATGCAGGTGCGTCTGGCAAAAACGCATGCGGGTGGCGTCGTCGGGATTTTCGACGAACGCCTCCAGGGCCTGTTGGGCCTGATTCAGCGTCTCCTGGATTTCCCCACGAACCCAATCCAGTGCCAGATAGTCGTGACGGTCGCTCATGACGTCTCCCGCGTTCTTATTGCCGGCGCCGGAAGGCCAGGGTATCGGCGAACTGAACACGTTCCAGTCGCGGATCCTGCCAATCGGTGATTTCGCCGGGACCGAGCACCAGTAATCCCCCCGGTGCCAGCCGGCCCGCCAGCCGGTTGACGATCTGTCGTTTCCGCCAGCGGCGGAAATAAATCAGCAGGTTCTGGCAAAAAATCAGGTCCATGTTGTCCATGGGCGCCTGATCCAGATTCAGCACGTTCAGGTAGGCGAAGCAGACCCGCTCGCGCAGCACCTGGCCGACCTGCTGGTGGCGGCCGTCGGCGTCGCTGAAATAGGCTTTGCGCAACACCGGGTCGATCTGTTCCACCCGACGCCGGGGGAACAATCCACGGCGCGCCTTGGCCAGCGTGGGCAGGCTGATGTCGGTGCCGGTGATGCCGTAAAACAGCGACTTGGCGGCACCGGCGAACCGTTCGTTGATCAGCATTGCCAGGGAATAGGCTTCCTCGCCGGTGGAGCAGCCCACGCTCCAGGCATTGAGGGTGGCGCCGCTGTCCCGTTCCTCGGCGAAGCGGTCCACGAAATCCTGCACCAGGGCGAACGAGCCGGGATGCCGGAAGAAGCTGGTTTCCTGCACCGTGAGCCGGTCCACCAGCACCGACCATTCCATGGCGCGGGCCTCGGTGGCCCCGGTGACCAGCTGCTCGTAGTAAATGTCGTAGCCGACGATGCCCAGCTCGCGCATGCGAATATTGAGGCTGGTTTCCAGGAACGGCTTGCGCTCCGCCGCCAGCGTCATGCCGGTGCGTTCCTCGAGCAGCGCCTGCCACAGCTGGAACTGCTCGGCGTCCATGGCGGGGGCGTTCTTGATCGACCAGCGATCTGTCACTGCGTAACCCATGGTTCCGTCTCCGGAACCGGCTCAGGCCGGCTCAGGAATGTTCCGGCAGGCGGAAGCCGGCCACTGAATTCCGCATCTCCTGGGCCATTTCCGCCAGGTCGCCAATGGAGCGGGCGGTGGCGGTGGTACCGGCGGAGGTCTGCGAGGTAATTTCCTGGATCACGTTCATGGTGTTGGAGATGTGACCCGCGGAGGCGGCCTGCTGGCGCGCCGCGTTGGAAATGTTCTGGATCAGGTCGGCCAGGTTCTTGGATACGTTTTCAATTTCTTCCAGCGCCACACCGGCGTCCTGGGCCAGCCGGGCACCCTTCACCACCTCGGCGGTGGTGGCTTCCATGGAGATCACCGCTTCGTTGGTGTCGGTCTGAATGGTTTTTACCAGGGTTTCGATCTGCTTGGTGGCGGCGGCGGAACGTTCCGCCAGGCGCTGCACCTCATCCGCCACCACCGCGAAGCCGCGGCCCGCTTCCCCGGCCATGGAG
>CENV01004513.1_pt1 | contig 24126 bp, 21 predicted proteins | sample 530231 | NCBI WGS metagenome assembly CENV01 (sample SAMEA2619815, study PRJEB7988) | marine metagenome | biome: marine biome (ENVO:00000447); feature: surface water layer (ENVO:00002042); material: "saline water (ENVO:00002010), including plankton (ENVO:xxxxxxxx)" | depth 5 m | reverse complement strand
TGTCGAGGGCACGGCGGGCAATACCGGGATCGGGTTGGCGCTGGTGGGCAATGCCATGGGGTTCAGGACGGTCATCGTCATCCCCGAAACCCAGAGCCAGGAAAAAAAAGACGCCATCCGGCTGGCCGGAGCCGAGCTGATCGAGGTACCGGCCAAGCCCTACAAGAACCCCAACAATTACGTGAAGGTTTCCGGGCGGCTGGCCGAAAAGCTGGCTGCGCAGCTGCCGAACGGCGCGATCTGGGCCAACCAGTTCGACAATATCGCCAACCGGCAGGCCCATATCGAAACCACGGGACCGGAAATCTTTAGCCAAACCGAGGGCAAGGTCGACGGGTTCATCTGCGCGGTGGGTTCGGGCGGCACGCTGGGTGGGGTCGCCATGGCGCTCAGGGAGCGCAACAAGGATATCCAGATCGGGCTGGCCGACCCCGAAGGGGCCGCGCTTTACAGCTATTACACGAGCGGGGAGCTCAAATCCTCGGGTGGCTCGATCACCGAGGGAATCGGACAGGGCCGCATTACCGCAAACCTTGAGGGGCTGAGCGTGGATCACGCCTACCAGATCCCCGACAGCGAAGCGTTGCCCTATATCTTTGACCTGATTGCCCAGGAGGGATTGTGCCTTGGCGGCTCGTCTGCGATCAATATCGCGGGCGCTGTGCGGCTTGCCAGGGAACTTGGGCCGGGCAAAACCATTGTCACCGTGCTCTGCGACTATGGCAGCCGCTATCAGTCGAAACTGTTCAATCCGGCCTTCCTGCGCTTCAAGGAACTGCCGGTGCCAGATTGGCTGGAAGCCGGACCCACGGTTGACATCAATTCGGTGCTGGAGGCCGATAGCTAGGCGGGTTTTGCGTGGATCTGGTCAGGGCGATAGCCGATAATTTCAGCTTTCTGGCTACGCTCTATCTGGCCAACTATCTTCTGGCGTTCGTTTGTTCAGTGCGCGAGATCATGAACTCGCGCACATCGCAGGGCACAATCGCCTGGCTGCTGTCCCTGCTTATCCTGCCCTTCCCCACCACGATCATCTATCTGCTGTTCGGCTGGAAACTGTTCGACGATTATGCCGAATCCCAGATCCATTCCGGCCGCACCTGGCGTCTGGCGCGATCGGAAGATCTGCGGATCGTGGACAAGAAGACAAACGATCACTGGCCGGTGCTGCGCAAGGTTGCCGAACTGCCGTTCCTGTACGGCAATTCGGCCTCGCTGCTGATCGATGGCGAGGATACGTTTGCTTCGATCATCGACGGGATTTCGCGGGCCAAGGACTATGTGCTGGTCCAGTTCTATATCATTCGCGATGACGATCTGGGCCGAAGGTTCGCCGATGCGCTGATCGAGCGGGCCGATGCGGGGGTGCAGGTCTATGTTCTGTACGACGACGCGGGCAGTCATGCCCTGCCCCGCAGCTACAAAGAACGGCTCAAGAGCCATGGCGTCAAGATCACGGGCTTCAATCATCGCCACCCGTTCCTGCGGCTCTATGGCCTGACGCGCATCAATTACCGCAATCACCGCAAGAACGTTGTTGTCGATGGGGTCGAATCCTGGGTGGGCGGGCACAATGTCGGCGACGAGTATCTGGGCAAGAACCCCAAGCTCGGACGCTGGCGCGACACCCATGTTCATGTGACCGGACCGGCCGCGCTGGCCTGCGCACTGATGTTCCGAGAGGACTGGCACTGGGCCACAGGCGAAGAATTGCCGGCCCGCTATCCCGACACCATACCGACGCCCGGCAACCAGCCGATCCTGGTGATGCCCACCGGTCCGGCCGACAAGCTCGAGGACTGCGCCATTGCGTTTACCGAAGTGATTTCAAGGGCTCGCGAACGACTGTGGATTGTCAGTCCCTATTTCGTTCCGGGCATCGAAGTCCAGACAGCGCTCTATGCCGCTTCGCTACGCGGGGTCGATGTGCGCATCCTGTTGCCGCGCAAGCCAGATCATCTGATCGTGTGGCTGGCCAGCTACGCCCATGCCGACCAGATGGTGCTGCACGGCATCAAGGTGCATCGCTATGAAAAGGGATTTCTGCACCAGAAGGTGATCCTGTGCGACGACCAGATCGCCGGTGTCGGCACCGTCAATTTCGACTACCGGTCCTTCAACATCAATTTCGAGGCAACGCTGTGGTTCACCGACAGTGACATGATCGCCAGGGTCGCGGCGATGCTCGATACCGATTTCGAGGGATCCTATCTCACGACTGAACGCAATCTGCAGCGGCGGAGCTATCCGTTTCGTCTGCTCTGTCAGGGCGCAAGGCTGTTTTCGCCGATTTTGTGACGCCAGGCTTCAGTAAACGGGCGGGGCGTACATCAGCCCGCCATTGAGCCAAAGCGCGTTCTGGCCGCGCAAAAGCTGGGCGCCGGCCACGGCGCCGAAATGCCGGGCATAGATCTCGCCATAATTGCCAACGCTGCCAATGACATCGCGCATCCAGGTCGGGCGCAAGCCGATGTCGCTGCCCACGTCTTCTTCCGCACCGAGAAGACGCCGTATCGCGGGCGTGCGAGCCGACATCATCGATTCGATATTTATGGAGGTGACCCCATACTCTTCGGCATTGATGAGCGCGTAGAGCGTGCGGCGGACAATGGCTTCCCATTGGGGATCGTTGCTGCGCACCACCGGCCCGTAAGGTTCCTTGCTCAAGCGCTCGGGAAGGATGGAATTGGAGCCCGGATCGGGCATCGTGCGGCGAATGGCCTGCAGCCAACTGGCCGCGCCGGTGACAGCATCGCATTCCCCGGCGCGATAGGCGACAGCGAGATCCTCGCGATCTTCGTAGAGCAGCTCTTCATAGGCCAGCTGGTTGAAGAAAAAGAACTCGTCGAGACGGCGCGACGCGTCGGAATTCGATGTCACGCAGATCGTTACGTCCTCAAGTTCATAGGCGGAGACCACGCCCAGGCGGTCGGGAACCATAAAGGCCTGACCGTCGAAAAATGAAGTGGTGACATAGGTCGCGCCGTACTGGGTGTCGCGGGCCATCGTCCAGGGCGAATTTCTCACGACAAGATCGACCTCTCCCATCAAGAGATGGGCAAAACGGCTCTGCCCGGAAAGCGGACGAAATTCGACACGGGAGGGATCACCAAAGACTGCCGCAGCAATGGCCCGGCACAGATCGACATCGAACCCCGACCAGAGGCCTTCGGGACTGACCTGCGCAAAGCCGGGCAGCGGGTTTGTCGCCGCGCAAATGACGTAGCCCCGAGTTCGAACCGTTTCGAGCGTGGAAATGGTGAACGGTGCGCTGGCTTCGGTTTCAGCCTCGGCCTGCTGGGCAAACGCCGTCTGCTGGCCACCCAGAAGCATGGCGGCCAAAAGGGCTGCACTGGCAGGAATCCGCAAAAAACGCCACACTGAATGCAAGCTCGACGCGGGCGGACCCGCTCCTATGAAAATGGATCGCCATATTGGCATGGGTCCATGACGGGTCAAGGCGCGTCAGCCGTTTCCCCCGACAATTCGATTTTACTGCACGTTTGATATTTAGCGGTACAGGCCGCGCCCTGGGGCCGGCCTGTACCTGTCCGATCGCTGATATCGGCCGATATCAGTGCAGAATCTGGCTCAGGAAGAGTTTCGTGCGTTCGTGTTGGGGGTTCGAGAAGAACGCTTCGGGCTCGTTCTGCTCGATGATCTGCCCCTGATCCATGAAGATCACCCGATTGGCGACCTGACGCGCGAAACCCATTTCGTGGGTGACGCAGATCATGGTCATGCCATCCTCGGCAAGTTGCACCATCACTTCGAGCACTTCCTTGATCATCTCGGGATCGAGCGCCGAGGTGGGCTCGTCAAACAGCATGATCTTGGGGTTCATGCACAGTGAGCGGGCGATCGCCACGCGCTGCTGCTGGCCGCCGGAGAGCTGGCCGGGGAATTTGGCGGCCTGCTCGGGAATCTTGACGCGCTCGAGATATTTCATGGCCTGCTCTTCGGCCTCGGCTTTGGGTGTGCCGCGCACCCAGATCGGCGCCAGGGTCAGGTTCTGCAAGATAGTCAGATGCGGGAACAGGTTGAAGTGCTGGAACACCATGCCGACCTCGCGCCGGACCTCGTCGATCCGCTTGATGTCGTTGGTCAATTCGATCCCATCGACGATGATGTCGCCCTGCTGATGCTCTTCGAGACGGTTGACGCACCTGATCAGGGTCGACTTGCCCGAGCCCGAGGGGCCAGCGATGACGATACGCTCGCCGCGCATGACCTTGAGATCGATATCGCGCAGAACGTGGAAATCACCGTACCACTTGTTCATGTTGGTGATTTCAATGGCGACATCGGTTTCCGATACCGTCATCTTGGTGCGATTGGGCTGGTGAGCCGTGTCCATATCTGCTGTCATTGTGACTTACCTCTTGTGCCCGGTGTGAAGTCGATTTTCCATGTAGATGGAATATCGCGACATGCCGAAGCAGAATATCCAGAATACCATGCCGGCGAAAATGTAGCCCGTAATTGCCTGGGACGACGATGCCCAGACAGCGTCGGACCCGGCGGCGCGCACTGTGTTGAGCAGTTCAAAAATACCGATGATCGAGACCAGCGAGGTATCCTTGAACAGCGCGATGAACGTGTTCACGATGCCCGGAATGACGTGCTTGAGGGCCTGAGGCAGAATGATCAGCCCCATGGTCTTGACCTTGTTCAGGCCAAGCGCGGACGAGGCCTCGTACTGCCCACGCGGCATGGCCTGAAGCCCGCCACGCACCACTTCGGCCATATAGGCGGACTCGAACAGGATGATGCCGATAATGGCCCGCAACAGCGTATCGGGATTGACCCCGCGCGGCATGAACAGAGGGAACATGACCGCCGCCATGAACAAAACGGTTATGAGCGGAACGGCACGCCAGACTTCGATGAAGGCAATACAGAAGCCTTTTATGACCGGCAGCCGGGACTGGCGGCCGAGTGCCAGCAGAATGCCGATGGGGAGCGAGCAGATGATGCCGATCAGCGAGATGATAAGCGTGAGGGTCAGACCGCCCCACTGCCCGCTCGGCACCGGACGCAGCCCCAGAATACCGCCGGCCATCAGGAAATAGGCAATAACGGGAAAGACCACGAAGAACAGCACGGCGGCCGTCCGCACGAACGGCATTCTGGGCACCAGAAGCGGGATGAGCAGCACAATCGCCATGACGAACATGAGATTGACGCGCCAGATCTGATCGTCGGGGTAAAAGCCGTAAATGAAGAAGCTGAAACGCGACTGGATGAAAATCCAGCAGGCGCCGATCCCCTCGCCCCGACATGCATCACCGCGAACGCCTTCGGGATCGCTGAACACGGCATCGCCGATCATGTAGCCGTAGATCGGCGGCACGATCATGGCCACCACAAGGATGCCCACGATGGTCAGGATCGTATTGCCAGGCGAAGAGAAAAGGTTCTCTTTCATCCAGGCCCAGATCCCCGACGTCCGTCCCGGAGGGGGGAGCGGTTGGGCAATTTCGGTGCGAACAAAAACGACATCGCTCATGATTGTGCCCTCACCGTTCGACCAGCGCGACGCGCGCGTTATACCAATTCATAAATACCGAGGTTACCAGCGAGAAGGTGAGGTAAACCGCCATGGTCAGCGCAACGATCTCGATGGCCCGCCCACTCTGGTTGAGCGCCGTTCCCATGAACACGTTGACCAGTTCGGGAAAGCCGATGGCTGCGCCGAGTGACGAGTTCTTGGTGAGGTTGAGGTATTGCGAGGTCAGGGGCGGCACGATAACCCGCATGGCCTGAGGGATAACCACCAGACGCATGCGGTCGGTATCGCGAAGTCCCAGTGCCGACGCCGCCTCGACCTGTCCGTAGTTCACCGACTGGATACCGGCCCGGACGACTTCGGCGATGAAGGCGGAGGTGTATATCACCAGCCCCAGCAACAGGGCCGTCAACTCGGGCGGGACCGTGAAGCCTCCCGAATAGTTAAAGCCCTGGAGCGCCGGGTAGTCGATCTCGATGGGCGCGCCGCTGATGAAAAAGGCGACAGCGAAGATGGCGACGAATATGGCGATGAGCGGAAGCCAGATGGGATGGCGCTGGCCGGTCAGCTCGATTTTCCTGATCGTGCGACGGCGCCACCAGATGGCAGCGGCCAGCGCCAGGATGAACCCGGCAATGATGATCAGGAAGCGCGCGTCGGTGACGATGGCCGGGATATAAAGGCCGCGCTGATTGAGGAACACCGCTTCGCCCAGCGCGAAACTCTGCCGGACGGCCGGCAAGGCGTTGAGCAGAAGGAAATACCAGAAGAGCAACTGCAGCAGCAGCGGCACGTTTCGCATGATTTCGACATAAACCATGCCGAGCTTGCGCACGATCCAGTTTGGCGAAAGCCGCGCAATGCCGATGGTGAACCCGAGGATCGTGGCAAAGAATATGCCGACCACGGCGATGAGCAGCGTGTTGAGAATGCCGACGATATAGACCTCGAAATAGGTCGAGGCGCGCGTGAAATCGATCAGCGAAAACGATATCTGAAATCCGGAGGTCTGGGTGAGGAATGCAAAACCGGTGCTTCGGCTCTGCTGTTCCAGATTGTAAGCTGCGTTCGACTGCAACCACCAGACCAGGAGTACAATTCCGAGAACCATGGCCGCCTGATAGACGAACGCACGCACTTTGGGATTGTAGATCAGGGATGCATCGAGCGCCGGCCGGGCTTTGGAAGCCGGCCCCTTGTTCGTAGCGTCGGTCATCTTGTGCCTTTGCCCCATGTCAGGGTCACAACAACCCTGCAGTCACTTCGCAGCGAGTGGGATGCGCTGAAGCGAGGTCTGTAACCAATACCCCCGGCGGCGCGAGCGCCGCCGGGGAGGCAGTAAAGACGGTTAGCGAACCGGCGGCGCGTACATGATGCCGCCGTCGTTCCAAAGCGCGTTCAGGCCGCGCTCAAGACCGAGCGGAGTGTCCGGACCGACGTGAGCTTCGTAGCTTTCACCATAATTGCCGACCTGGCTGATGATGTTATAGCCCCAATCTGTCGAGAGGCCGATCGGCGTACCGAAATCGCCCTCGACGCCCAGCAGACGCAGAATGGAGGGGTTTTCCGAACCGAGCATGTCGTCGACGTTTTCCGAGGTTACGCCGAGTTCTTCAGCATTGACCATCGTGAACAGGGTCCACTTGGCAATGTTGAACCACTGGGTATCACCAGCGCGAACGACCGGGCCGAGAGGCTCCTTGGAAATGATTTCCGGAAGAATGATGTGGTCGGACGGTGTGGGGAACTGCGAACGCTCGGCAGCGAGAGCCGAGGAGTCAGTGGTGTAGGCGTCACAGCGGCCGTCGAGATAGGCCTGAGTGACTTCGTCACGCGTGACAAAGACGACGGCGTTGGAAAGATCCATACCGTTGGCCGCGAAGTAGTCGGCCAGGTTGAGTTCGGTGGTCGTGCCCGCTTCAACGCAGACAGCAGCGCCCGAAAGATCAAGAGCCGAGGTCACGCCGGCATCGGCGCCGACGATGAAGCCCTGACCGTCATAGAACATCGTGCCCGTAAAGCTCAGGCCGAGGTCGGTATCGCGGGTCATGGTCCAGGTCGTGGTGCGCGAGAGAACATCGACATTGCCGTTGGCAAGGCTTTCAAAGCGCGACGTGGAGGTCAGCGGCGTGTAGCGAACGGCTTCAGCATCGCCGAAAATCGCCGCGGCCATGCCACGACAGAAGTCGACTTCAAGACCCGTCCAGTTGTTGTTTTCGTCAGGGAACGAGAAGCCCGGGACGCCTTCGGTCACGCCGCACTGCAGGTAGCCTCGCTCCATGACCTCGTCGAGCGTCTGTGCAAACGCTGCAGACGAAGTCGTGGCGACAGCGGCGGCCACGGCGCAAGTGATGAGTTGTTTTTTCATAGGATTGCCTTTGTTTCCTAACCCTTTTTATGGAGCTGGTGCGTTGCCGCCCGCTCCTCTTATCCCGCTTGTGGGCGGGAAGCAGCGCCCTATTGCCATCGAGCGCATTGCTGGGCAGCATCGAAGCGCAGTTATACTGTTTGCGTCAAGGGCAAAAGCGATACGAAAATAGTCACTTGCCGGCGCTCGCCTAAATTAGAAGCAATAATACTGACCTTTTGTCAGTGACCCAGGCCGGAGTAACATGTCAGACCTAGAAAAAACCGCTATATTCCAATCGGGTACGGAGACGTTCCTGACGCATGGCGGCCGCGATCCCAATGCTCAACACGGTTTCGTCAATACGCCCGTCTACCGGGGCAGCACGGTCATTTTCGATACATTGGCCGAACTCGACGATGCGCGGATCCGATACCGGTATGGCCGGCAGGGCACGCCGCTGACCGACGGGCTGGAAGCGATGATAACCGAGCTCGAAGGGGCCGCGGGCACCGTTTTAACCCCATCGGGGGTGTCGGCAATTTCCTTGGCATTTCTTACGTGTTTGTCGGTAGGCGACGAAGTTCTCATTACCGATTCCGTTTACGAGCCAACCCGAAGATTTGCCGACTCCGTGCTCAAGCGGATGGGAATCACGACCCGCTATTTCGATCCGAGAATCGGAAGCGGGATCGCCGATATGACGACCGAGAACACCCGGGCCGTGTTTATGGAGAGCCCCGGGTCGCTGACGTTTGAAATCCAGGATCTGCCGGCCATCACCGAAGCGCTTTCAGGGCGCGATATTGCCGTGATCGTCGACAATTCGTGGGCCACGCCGCTGTTTTACAAGCCACTCTCGCTGGGTGCCGATATCATCATTCATTCGGCAACAAAGATGTTCGTCGGCCATTCGGATGCGATGATGGGCACGGTTTCGGCCAATGATGCGTATCTGGATCGTCTGGTCCAGACGCACAGGACCTTCGGCCTTATCGCCTCCCCCGACGACACCTATCTGGCCACGAGAGGCATGCGCACGCTCGCCGTCCGCATGAAGGAGCATCAGGCCCGCGCGCTCGAGCTGGCCGGTTGGATTGAGCGGTTGGGGGGCATCGAGGTGCTGCATCCCGCCCTGCCCTCACATCCGGACAATCACCTGTTCGCACGCGATTTTTCCGGGTCGGGCTGCTTGTTTTCGATCGTCCTGCCGCCAGCGCCGCGGCAAGCCATTGCGGCCATGGTGGACCCCATGACTGTTTTCGGCATGGGCTATTCGTGGGGCGGTTTTGAAAGCCTGATCCTGCCGTCGGACCCCAGGCGCATAAGGACGGCCGTGCCCTGGGAGGCGCGCGGCAATCTGTTGCGCATCCATGTCGGGTTTGAAGATCTCAACGATCTCAAAGCCGATCTGGGCGACGGGATTGCGCGCTATTTGAAGAGCGCGGGGATATGACGGCGGCGCAGCCAGCGCATGAGCGGCTTGAAGGCTGAGAACATGCGATAATCAACGTGGGCGCCTTGCATGCGCATGCCCCAGCGGCGGGTGACAAAATAATCGCGAACCACGATCGCCGAGGCCAGTCCGACAAAGGATCCGGCGATCACATCGGAAAGATAGTGATCGCCGACGACGATGCGGCTGAGGCCGATGGCAAAGCCGAAAGCGATAAACCAACCATGAAACCGCCGGTTGGTCAGCGTCCGAAGCACGAGCGCAAAGGCCACGGCGGTCGTTGCGTGGCCCGAGGGAAAGCTGTGGAAACTCCAGTCGAGCAACTCAAAGGGCCTCAAATGGAGAACGCCAAGATCTTCGAGATACATGGGACGCGCGCGCCCGATGATGCGCTTGAGAACAACCGTCACCAGGCCGGAAATGGCAATGGTGGCAAATATATAGGCTGAGATGGCAACGATACCGCGTGCGGCCCAGGCCCAACTGTAGGAAAGCCTGAGTTGCAAGGCGCCAGCGCACACGAGGCCGGCAACCAGGGTGGGGATGAGCAGCCAGTCGGACTTGCCAAGATCGGTTATGAACCGAAAAAACGCGCGCTCACCCGACGGCCAATTGCGCAGGGCCTCGGTGACCGGACCATCGAGCATGACGGCGAGAGCCAGCAGACCCAGGATCGTCCACAAGGGCCACCAGAACAGGACTTTTGCCTGCCGGTGCCGTTCCATGACGGCTTTGAACCACTGGACGGTAAAGGTTTCAGGAGCCAGCACTTTTCCCAAATCTCCATAATCATGGGCATTCGCGGGTCGCCAAAGACTTCAGGGTCCTGACCCCAGTTTCGGTCGAGACCCGGTAACATGCCTTGCCCTGTGAGAAAAGAATGTGTATCGCAACACCGATGGCCATGTCGGGGTATAGCTCAGCCTGGTAGAGCACCGGTTTTGGGAACCGGGGGTCGCAAGTTCGAATCTTGCTGTCCCGACCATTGGCCAGCCATGGGATTTGTTGATTATGGTCGCACGCATCTATCGCCCCGCCCGCAACGCGATGCAGTCGGGCAAAGGCAAGAGCCAGGACTGGGTGCTGGTGTTCGAGCCCGAAGTGGCCCGTTCGATCGAGCCGCTGATGGGTTACACCTCGTCTGGCGACATGAAGCAGCAGATCAAATTGCGCTTCGATACGCTCGAAGACGCCGAATCCTATGCACGCCGCGAAGGCATCCCCTATGTGGTGCAGCCGGCGCAGGAGTCGACCATCAAGAAGGTCAGCTATCCCGATAATTTCCGAGTCGACCGCAAGACGCCCTGGACGCATTGAGGCGTCCCTGAGGTCGATAGCTTGGGGCTATGTGTTGCCACGCATACGCATCCACAGCGCGATCGATAATGTGTGCTCGACTGGCGATCGGCGGCGATCGCATTTCTAGACCGCCGCTGCCATCTGCCAGGATGGGCAGGTGGCTATATCGACACTTGCGGTAAACGCGAGGCTCCCGCGGTTGCAATGGGCATGACCAAGCCAGCATACTCGGCCGAGCAAATCACTAGGCTGTTCAAAAGGACACTGGCCAAGAACAGAACTGGGCTTGCGGATCTGATTTCAAATCAGAACTCGCATGAAACTCCAATACGAATGCCTTCCTCACCGACTGTTACTTCCCCTTCGAGAATCTGCTGCTCATTGCCATCCGACGTCGCATCCGCATACAGACATGCCGCTATGGGTGCAGAGATTGCAGCCGCACCAGCCACAAGCAGCCACACTGCCAGTGGAATCGGATCGTCCGTCAATACAATATTACTCTCACTACCGTCAGCGCTCGAGTAGAAGTACTTATGGACAAACGCTGAATCAGTCTCAAAAGCGAACTGATCCACCAATGCCAGTTCGACATCTTCCACCCGAAGTTGATCTGGCAAGTCTTGAGATAGACCAAGCTCGACGGGTACATTTATGCGAATTGGAACCGTTCTTCCATTCGCCAGAGAGAGACCCTCAAACGAGTAAGTCCCGTCGACTGGCTCCTGCTGACCCACTGCATAGAGCGATGTCGTTATGAGAAGCCCCTCATAATATTGGCTGGCCTCAACAGTCGCAAACTCGTCATTTGCAAAGCTGGTTAAAGGGGAGAACGCAGTAACCGCCGCCATTGAAATTGCTACGATATTTTTCATCTTCGACCCTCCTTAAAAAGCGTTAAATTTAGCAGAAACCCTGTTGTCTACACAAGCGCGGAATAAATATTCAGTAGATTTTACTTGTATGGACCGAGTTAGCGTCAAGTTGTCTGAGAATTACCCTCCTCTTTTCGGGAGAGACACAATGTCGGCACCGGTGGCGATTTGCCTGGATGAATTCGAGTTTGGGTGGCCGCCACGCAAACATATTTGGAAAAGAGCACGCTTTGGCGCGCTTGGAATATCTCCAAAGTGGGCATTGACCTGCAGCGGCAGGGAATGCCATGCGCAAATCGTCGCCGCAGCTTAAATCACCGGTGCGCGGGCAAAACCCTTGAGCAGAATCGGTCCGGTCGGGCGGCCGGTGGGCGAGCCGCCTGCCGGCTCGAGCGTGATTTCATAGAGCTGATCGGGCTGGGGCGCGGGCAGATTGGGGCCGCCCAGCACCAGATCGCTCGCCTCGCGGAAGGTGCCCAGTGAGACCGGGCCGGTCTGAGGGTCAGGCAAGGTCCAGACTTCAAGGGTCGACCCGGCGGGCGCGACAAGAGCTTCAAGCGGCACGATGCGGACACTGTCGTCTGCGAAAGCCTCGATGATGGCGCCGGGCTCCATGTCGTCTCCGACAAGAACGGCCACGACGAGGGGGGCCTGAGGTGTCGGGCCGAGGGACTGACCGCCGAAATACCCTCCCCCCAGCGACAGAACGATGGCGGCCGCCATGCCGGCCCAGCGCGGAAGGCTAAAGGCCCGCGAAGGGCGATTGGTGTTGGCCGCAGGCGGCGCCTTGGGCGCTGTGTCGATCGCGGATTCGATTTTTGACCAGAGATCGGCCGACACAGCCTCGGGCGTTACCGTTGAGTCGAGGGCGTCAAAATTATTCTGCAGCGCGGCGACCTGGCGCGCCAGTTCGGGTTCGCTGGCGAGGCGCGCTTCAAACCGCGCCTGCTCGTCGCCTTCGAGAAGTCCCAGCACATATTGGGCGATCATGTGTTTGGTTTCAGATGGTGCCGTCATCCCAGACACTCCTGCAAGGCGCTCATGCCGCGCCTGATCCAGGCCTTGACCGTGCCCAGTGGCGCATCGAGCTTGGCGGCGACTTCACCGTGGGTGAGGCCGGTGACGTAGCACAGGAGAATTGCCGTGCGCTTTTTTGCGTCGAGTTGTTTCAGGCACCCTTTGAGCGCGTGCCGCTCGGGCAGCAACTCGTAGGCGTTGCTGGCATCGCCGGTTCTGTCGCCCATGGCTTCGAGGGTCTGGCTATCGACGTGATCGACGCGCCCGGCATCGCGCAAAAGGTTAAGCGCCCGGTTGCGCACGATGCGGGTGATCCAGCCGCGCGCCTCGCCATATTTGGGATCGTACTGGCCCGAGCGCTGCCAGATGGCCACGAACGCATCCTGCACGACTTCCTCGGCCAGATCGGAGCGGCGCACGATGCGGCGGGCCACGGCAAGCAGCCGCCCGGCTTCCATACGAAACAGGGCTTCAAGGGCGGATCTGTCGCCTTTGGCAATCTCGATAACCAATGAATTCACCTGTGCCGCCGCGCCCTGCTCGTTCATCGCTCCCCACACCTCGGCATCACCTTTCCGGACACTCTACACACGACAAACCGCTTCAGATGCAAAAAAACAAAAAAGTCATCGCGCCGGTGCATCCGGATTGGCGACTGGCGGGTAGAGCCAGTGTGACCATCACGCGCTCCGCGGACTTCGGGGAGCAAACAGATTGAAAAATCAGGAGAAACGCAATGTCCCATCGCACTCTTACCCGCGCCGCTCTTATCGGCACCAGCTTTTTCGCGCTGACCGGCGCCGCGCTGGCCCAGCCGGCCGTCGGCCTTGCCGGTGACAAGACGCTCGTCATGTTCGATACCGAAACGCTCATGGTCGAAGGCATGATGGAAGTGACCGGCGTCGACAGCCTGTTCGGCATCGACCAGCGCCCGGCCGACAACATGCTCTATGGCGTTGATTCCGACTATAATATCGTGACGATCGACCCCGCGACCGGCGAAGCCACCGTGGTTTCGACCATCACCGAAACCATCGGCGGCGACTACGCCATGGTCGATTTCAACCCGATGGCCGACCGCCTGCGTTTCATGGGTTCGGACGGAACCAATCTGCGCATCAACGTCGATACGGGTGAAACCATTGTCGATGGCAGCCTGCAGTTTGCCGAGGGCGACGCAAACGCCGATGCCGATTTCACCGTGGTTGCGACCGCTTACATCAACTCGATCGGCTCGCCCGAAGCGACGGCGATGTATGACATCGAATGGTCGATGCTGGCGCTGCTGCAGCAGACCGCTCCCAATGACGGCACGCTGGAGACCCGCGGCATGCTGGGGATCGACGATGCCGATGCGATCGCTTTCGATATCTTTGCCGAAGAGATCGACATGAACACGGCTTATCTGGTTGCCAACATGACCCTTTATACGGTCGATCTGGAATCGGGTGCGGCGAGCGAAGTTGGCATGATCGACGGGCTCGACGTCACGCTCCGCGACGTGGCCGTCTGGCACGAAGGCATGTAATTGCGCTGTAGCGCTCGATGATTTGGGGCGGCGCGGTGCGCCGCCCTTTTTGTTGGATCAGCCCAGCGGTGTCCAGCGGCTGTCGTCCTTTGAGGATTTGACCGCGGCCATGATGAATTCCATGCCTTCGACACCGTCATCGAGGGTCGGAAGCAGCCCCTCAAACTCTGCTCCATCGCCGCGGATGATTGCGGCAAACTGGCTGTAGATCGTGGCGAAAGCCTCCAGATAGCCTTCCGGGTGGCCGGCCGGAATGCGGACCCCCATGGCACCGGCGGCAGAGCCATCGATGGCGCCGCCGCGGGTGAGGAGCTGTTTGGGTTTGCCGAACTCGGTGAACCACATGTAATTGGGATTGTCCTGCCGCCATTCGATTCCGGCCTTTTCGCCATAGACGCGAAGCTGGAGGCCGTTTTCACATCCGACGGCCACCTGGGAAGCCCAGAGCATGCCTTTGGCTCCACCATCGAAGCGCAGCATGATGTGGACGTTGTCATCGAGCTGGCGACCGGGCACGAAGGCGTCGAGATCGGCCGAGACGGCAGAGGTTTTCAGGCCCGTGACGTAGCGGGCGAGATTATAGGCATGGGTGCCGATATCGCCGATGGCGCCGCCGGCACCAGATTTGGAGGGATCGGTGCGCCAGGCGGCCTGCTTGTTGTCATCTCCCGCTTCAACGGCCAGCCAATCCTGGGGATATTCGACCTGGACGACGCGGAGTTTTCCCAAGGCACCGGATTCGACAAGCGCACGGGCCTGACGGATCAGCGGGTAGCCGGTATAGTTGTGGGTCAGAAGGAATTTGGCACCGTTTTTCGGCTGGACCTTCTGCAGGGCACGGGCGTCTTCGATTGAAGAGGTCAGCGGCTTGTCGCAGATGACGTGGATGCCGGCTTCGAGAAACGCCTTGGCCGGGGCGAAGTGCATGTGATTGGGCGTGACGATGGCGACCGCCTCGATGCCGTCCTCGCGCGCGGCTTCGGCGCGGGCCATCTCGGCGAAATCGGTATAGATTCGATCCTCGGCCAGCCCGAGATTTTTGCCGCTTTCCCGGGCGACTTCAGCGCGCGAGGACAGCGCACCGGCGACCAGTTGATAATCGCCATCGATACGTGAAGCGATACGGTGGACATAGCCGATGAAGGCCCCCGTGCCGCCGCCCACCATGCCGAGGCGGATGGGGCGTTTTCCGTTTTCTGCCATTGAAATTCTCCTAATCTTTTCGGTCGCGCTTCCGAACCGCAAAAGTGGTGTCCATCCGCGATCAGGTCCAGGACATGCTTTTGCCGGAAGCCTCTAGTCGAGACCGAGCATCTTGCGGTTGGCTGCACGATCGGTACCAGCACCGGCGAAATCATCGAAGGCTTTTTCGGTGACGCGGATGATGTGGCTGGCGATGAATTCGGCGCCTTCGCGCGCGCCGTCCTCGGGATGCTTGAGGGCGCATTCCCATTCGAGCACGGCCCAGCCGGCGAAATCATAGGCGGTCAGCTTGGAGAAGATGGCGGCAAAATCGACCTGGCCATCGCCGAGCGAGCGGAAGCGCCCTGCCCGATCCACCCAGGACTGGAACCCGCCATAAACGCCCTGACGGCCCGTCGGGTTGAACTCGGCGTCCTTGACGTGGAACATTTTGATCCGCTCGTGATAGATGTCGATGTAGTCGAGATAATCGAGCTGCTGGAGCACGAAGTGGCTCGGATCGTAGAGCAGGTTGGCGCGGGGGTGATTGTTCACGCGATCGAGGAACATTTCGTAAGAAATGCCATCGTGCAGATCCTCACCCGGATGGATTTCATAGCAAAGATCGACCCCGGCCTCGTCGAACTTGTCGAGGATCGGCGTCCAGCGGCGGGCCAATTCGTCAAAGGCTTCTTCGACGAGCCCGGCGGGGCGCTGGGGCCAGGGGTAGATATAGGGCCAGGCCAGAGCGCCCGAGAAGGTGCCGTGCTCGGTCAGCCCCATATTCTGTGAGGCCCTGGCCGCCCAGAGCAATTGCTGGACTGCCCATTGCTGGCGTGCTTTGGGATTGCCCCTGACCTCGGGGGCGGCAAAACCGTCGAAGGCGGTATCGTAGGCAGGGTGAACCGCGACCAGCTGGCCCTGCAGATGGGTGGAGAGTTCAGTGATCTCGACGCCGTGGCTGGCGGCGATGCCCTTGAGTTCGTCGCAGTAATCTTTTGATTCGGCTGCTTTTTGCAGGTCGATGAAGCCGGAAACCCAGGTCGGGATTTGCACGCCCTTGTAGCCCAGGCTCGCAGCCCATTTGCAGATGTTGTCGAGCGTATCGAACGGCGCCGCGTCTGCGGCGAATTGGGCGAGAAATATCGCCGGGCCCTTCAAAGTGCGCATTGAAATGTCCTCCTCGGTTGGCAGCGGCTTTTCCGCTCTTTGACGTACGTGCGTCAGGTGAAAACGTTTACACGATAGATGCCCTGCTCGGACAGTCAAGCGAGGCAAGGCACAGCGTTCAATAAAAAATCGCGGCGCATGGTCCCCCCACCATGCGCCGCGACCGGGAGGAGCCCGTGAAAGGAAGGTCCCGGCGGTTTCCCGTCAGACCAGAAGCGCCTGTGCCTCCACCGGTCCGAGGGCGTCGGGGCGCTCACACGTGGTGGTGAGCGTAATAGCCTCTCCGATCTCGCCCGACTTAAGGATCGAGGTCATGACGTCGACGCCGTGCAGCGTGGTTTCGAGCGAACAGCGCGGTTTGCGGCCGGCGTCGATGGCCAGCATCATGTCGGCAAGACCCGCGGTGCGGTAGTTGGCGAAGGGCGGGCCATTCGGACGCTCCCAATTGGCGACACCGAGCGGGTGCTTCCAAGGCTCGACGACGTCGCGCGCGCCATCGCGGCGGGCCAGGGTCAGCTCGCCACCGAAGAAATTGGGATCGGGCACATAGAGCGAGCCGTCGGTGCCGTAGATTTCCATGTTGGAGTGCTGGTGCGCCTCGACGTCCCAGGACGCTCCAAGCGTTACGAGCGCGCCATTGTGAAATTCGAGCACGGCGTGAATGGTCGTCGGTGTTTCGACGGTAACGTACTGGCCCTTGCGCGGCTCGCTGGTGATTTCGCGGCGCTCGCGCGGGGTCGACGAAAAGGCCGTCACCCGTTTGACTGGTCCGATCAGATTGATGAGATTGGCGACGTAATAGGGTCCGATATCGAGGATCGGCCCCGCGCCCGGCTTGAAGAAGAAGTCGGGATTGGGGTGCCAGTGCTCAAGGCCGAAGCTCATGACGTGGCATGTCCCCGACGTCACCCGGCCAATGGCCCCTTCATCGATCAGGGCGCGGGCCTGCTGATGGGCACCGCCGAGGAACGTGTCCGGCGCGCAGCCGATCTGCTTTCCGGCCTTCTGTGCAGCTTTGCGCAAATCCTCGCCTTCCTCGAGGGAAAGGACCAGAGGCTTTTCGGAATAGGCGTGCTTGCCGGCCGAGACGATCTCTTTCGATATTGTGTAGTGCACATCGGGAATCGTCAGATTGACGATAACGTCGAGTTCGGAATTGGCCATGAGTTGATCGGGCGTCTGGGCCGCGACGTTGAACTCATCGGCGCGCGCCTTTGCAGCCTCGGGAATTATGTCTGCAACCGCCCTCACCTCGATGCCCTTGAACAGGGGCGCGAGCTTGAGATAGGCCGCTGAAATATTGCCGGCACCCAGAATACCGACGCCGTATGTCTTGCTCATTTTCTGGTCCTAGAGAGCTTTTGCCGTCGCAATGGAGCGCGCGGCAAAGCGTTCGAGATCATTGGGATTGTCGTGTTCCATGACGAAGTATTTCGCCTTGGACTTGGCTTTGAGATCGGCAAACAGGCCCTTCCACGGCACGGTGCCATGGCCGAGATCGGCCCAGCCATCCTCATCGGCGGCCTCACCCTCGGGCGCAATGTCCTTTAAGTGGACGGCGACGATGCGATCGGCATATTTGTCAATCCAGCTCTTGGGATCGTCCTCGCCGCGCACCACCCAGGCCACATCCATTTCCCAATCGAGTTCGGGCGCTTCGGTGAGCAGGATTTCCATGGGCGTGCGTCCGCTGTCGAGCGGCCAGAATTCGAAATGGTGGTTGTGCCAGCCGAAACCAAAACCCTGGTCGCGGTAATATTTGGCGAGTTCGCCGAGTTCGCGGGCCAGTTCGGTCCACTTCTCGTCGGACTGTTTCCAATATTCCTGTCCGATGAACGGGCAGAAGATGGTCTCCAGGCCCAGCGTTTGGGCGAGTTCGGTGGCTTTGGGCTTGTCGCGCAACTGGTCGAGCCCGATATGACCGGTTGGCATGGTCAACCCGCTGGCGTCGAGGTCGCGGCGCAGCCCGGTCGGATCGGTATAGAGCGCGCCAAACCCTTCAACGCTGGCGTAGCCAAGACGTGAAAGCAGCGCGAAAACGTCGCTGAACGGGGGAAAATTGCGCGCGCTGTAGAGCTGAAACGAAAAATCGGTCACTGGATACTCCCTAAATTCGGTCGCCGTTTTCGGCATTGAAGATCGACGCCCGCGCCGGATCAAAGCCAAGCTTTATCTTTTGTCCCATTTTGAGATTGAGTTCGCTATCGGCCCGGAAGGTAAATTCGTGCTTTCCGAGCTTGGCCCACGCGATGGTGTCGGACCCCATGGGCTCGACGATCTCGATTTCGGAGTCGAAATTGACGGGCTGGGTGGTAGCGGCTTCGCCCACGACGACGTGTTCGGGACGAACCCCCAATATGGCCTTGGTCTTGAGATTTTCGTTGCCCGCGGCAAAGCCGTAGCTGTCCATGTTCAAAGGCGCGCCATCGGCGTTGAAGGTCTTGCCGCTCAATTCGCCGTTGATGAAATTCATCGAGGGTGAGCCGATAAATCCGGCGACGAACAGGTTGACCGGATTGTTGTAGATCGCGTGCGGCGTGTCGAGCTGCTGGATAATTCCGTCGCGCATGATGGCGATGCGATCGGCCAGCGTCATGGCCTCGATCTGGTCGTGGGTGACGTAGATCATGGTGTTTTCAAGCCGCTGGTGCAGGCGCTTGATTTCCACGCGCAGGTCCGAGCGCAGCTTGGCGTCGAGATTGGACAACGGCTCGTCGAACAGGAACACATCCACATCGCGCACCAGGGCCCGCCCGATGGCCACGCGCTGGCGCTGGCCGCCCGAAAGGTTGGCCGGCTTGCGCTCGAGCAGCGGCTCGATCTGGAGCATTTCGGCAGCACGGGCCACGCGACGCTCGATATCGTCTTTCTTGTGGCCGGCAACCCGAAGGCCGAATGTGAGGTTTTTTTTCACCGTCATCTGCGGGTAGAGCGCATAGGACTGAAACACCATGCCGATGCCGCGGTCCTTGGGCTCGTCCCAGGTAACGTTCTTGCCGGAGATGAAAATCTGTCCGCCACTGACGTCGAGCAGACCGGCAATGCAGTTGAGCAGGGTTGATTTTCCGCAGCCCGACGGGCCGAGCAGTACAAGAAATTCTCCCTGCTGGACGTCGAGGTCCATACGCTCAAGCACCTTGACGGCCCCGAAACTGAGGGAGAGATCCCTGATCGATACGCTTTGTTGCATTGCACTCATCCTTTCACCGCACCAGCGGCAACGCCTCGCACGAACAATCTGCCGGAGACGAAATAGACGATCAGCGGCACCAGGCCCGTAAGCATCGTGGCCGCCATGTTGACGTTGTATTCGGGGCTGCCCTGCGCCGAATTGACGATATTGTTGAGCTGCACCGTCATGGGGTAATTCTGCGTTCCCGCGAAGACAACGCCGAACAGGAAGTCGTTCCAGATGCCGGTCACCTGCAGGATCAGGGCCACCACGATGATGGGAAGACTCATGGGCAGCATGATCTCGAAAAATATCCGCCAGAACCCTGCCCCGTCGACGCGGGCTGCCTTGAACAACTCCACCGGTAGCGAGGCGAAATAGTTGCGGAACAGCAGGGTCAGGATGGGCATCCCGAATACGGTGTGAACAAGCACGACTGCCGGTATCGTTCCGAATATGCCGAGATCGCGCGTGATCATGACCAGGGGATAGAGCATCACCTGATAAGGGATGAACGACCCAAAGATCAGGATGGCAAAGAATATTTCGGAGCCTTTGAACTTCCAGTTTACCAGCGCATATCCATTCACGGCTGCAACGCTCGTTGAAATGATCACGCTGGGGATCAGGATTTTCACAGAGTTCCAGAAGCCAGGGCTAAGCCCTTGGCAGGTCAGCCCCGTACACGCCGTGGACCAGGCCTTCACCCATCCATCGCCGGAAAACTCCAGCGGTGGCGCGAAAATATTGCCGAACCGGATTTCCGGCATCGTCTTGAACGAGGTCATGATCATGACGTAGAGCGGAAAAAGGTAGTAGAGACACGCAACGAACAGGATCGAATACATTATGATCCGGCGGGGCGTGAAAAACGGCTTGGGTCGCGGGCCATGGGGCGCTGAGGTATCGAGCTGACGCCCGACGGCGTCCGTCGCAACAGTGCCGGAAAGCGCGGCTGGATTGCTCATGATTTCTTCCCCCCGCCGAATTCGAGATAGGCCCATGGAATGATGATGATCATGACGGTCAAAAGCATCATGGTCGATGCGGCGAGGCCCTGGCCGATGTTGCCCGCTGTGAACATGTAGTCATAGACGTATTTGGCAGGGACTTCCGATGCGATACCGGGGCCACCTTTGGTGAGCGCCACCACAAGATCATAAAGGCGCACGATACCCGATCCGATAATCACGACCGCCGTGACCATAACGCCGCGCATCATCGGCAAGACAACGAAGAGGTAGGTTTTCCAGGTCGGAATGCCGTCGACGCGCGACGCCTTCCAGATTTCTTCGTCGATGCCGCGCAGACCGGCGAGCATCAGGATCATGACAAACCCTGTTCCCTGCCACAGACCTGCGATCAGGAGCGCATAGATCACCATGTCGGATTGCGCGATCCAGTCGAACCGGAAACTTTCCCACCCCAGATTGCGCATGGTGCCCTGCAGGCCGAGCGTGGGGTTCATGATCCACTGCCAGACCAGGCCCGTCACAATGAACGAGAGGGCAAAGGGGTAGAGCATGATGGTGCGGAAGGCGCTCTCGAAGCGGATTTTCTGGTCCATCAGAACCGCCAGCAGAAAGCCGATCACCATGGTAAAAACCAGCGAGAAACTGCCATAGATCAGCAAGTTGCGAATGGAAATGTTCCACCGCGACGTCGCGAAAAGACGCTGATATTGTTCCAGCCCGACAAACGTGTTGTTTGGCAGTAGCCGTGATGCGGTGAACGAGTACCAGATCGTCCAGGCCGTGCAGCCCACGAACACGACCAGCACAGTCACGACCATGGGCGTCGCGGCGATTTTCGCGGGGATATTGCGCGTGAGCGCCCGAAGCAGTCGGCGCAGAGGGCCTGAGCCCTCGCCAGGGGATGTATTTGCCGTTGTATCAGTCAAAACGATATGCCTCCGATGCGAGGTCTGCGGCCGGTCCTTGTCCGACCGGCCGCAGGCTCAGACTATGAAGAGAACTTCAGCTTAGTCCGCACTCTCGATCAGGCTGGCATAGCGCTCGATGTAGTCATCGACGGTGATCGAGTCGTTGTCGATGAACTCTTTGGTCAGGTCGTTGAGCTGAGCCATTGTATCGCTGGTCAACGTGGCTTCACCGGAGGGCAGCAAACCATTGTCGAGCAATTCGATGGCCTTGGTCATGCAGGCATTGGCCTGGCTCAGGTCGATATCCGTACGGATCGGCATCGAACCCTTCTTGAGGTTGAAGGCAAGCTGGGCCTCCTGGGACACGATGATCCGCGCAAGTTCGGTCTGTGCCTCGATCACTTCAGGGTCAGTGCCTTCAGGCAGGACAGGGAAGTAGAAGGAGTCGCCACCACCCGACAGCTGGTCGTTCAGACCGAGGCCGGGAATGCACTCATAGTCTTCACCAGGAACACCGCCGGCAATCTGCAGATCGCCCTGCAGCCAGTCACCATGGATGTTGCCGGCAGCTTCGCCAGCAAGCAGCTGGTTGCCCACGTCGCCGAATGTCGGGACCATCGTATCGGCCGAGATCACGCTACGCAGATTGTCGAGCGCTTCAGCAACTTCCCGGAATTCCGGGCCACGAACGGCGTCAGCATTCTTGTCGCGATTGATTGCGAGAACCAGATCCGTCCCGCCAATACCGGCCATCAGCACACCGGGGACACCATCGATCGGCCAACCGGTACCGAGGCCGAATGGCAGAATTCCAGCTTCCTCGAGGGCTGGCCAGCTCTCCACATACTCGTTCCAATTGGTCGGAACGGGCTGGCCGATCTCTTCGTAGGCAGCCGTGGAAAGCCACAGCCAGTCCCAGGAGTGAATGTTGATCGGGAAGCAGTAGATGCGGCCCTCGTAGGTGCACGGCTCGAGCAGCGTTTCATCCACGAAAAACTCCCGCAGCCCGACTTCGTCCGCGATGTCGGTCAAATCGCGCATCAGGCCAGCCGCGATCAGCTCCTCGGCTTCGCGACCGGTGTTGAGCTGGGTTGCACCCATGGGGTCGCCACCAATGATGCGGCTGAGAATAACGGGGTTGGCACCGGTTCCCGAACCACCCAGTGCGCTGTCGACCCAGGTGTGGCCGGTTTCTTCCTCGAAAATGCGCGCAAACTCGGCGATCGATGCCGCTTCACCAGCGGACGTCCACCAATGGGTAACTTCAAGTTCGGCCGCCGATACGGCGGTCGTCGACATCAGGGCGACCGCAATGGATGCGGCCACTGTGAAATTCTTCATCGGGTAATCCTCCCAGGGTTTCCTCAAGGCGATTGTCTCGCCCCTCCTCCATCAACCGTACCGTGGCTCCTCAACACACGGCCTCCGCGACACGGAGATGTAATCGATTACAAATGCACAGGCTGCGCGGGTTGCAATCGATTACAGACATCACATTCCATAATGTAATCGATGTCAAGGGGGCGTAATACCAAAGTCGCATATGTGGAAAATCGCCCGGATCGGCGGCGTTTCGCATAAGATTGCCAGCTGGCCGCAGCAAAAAAGGCAGCCGCCGAAGCGACTGCCTTTTTCATCATTGGTCGTATTTTGTCGTGCTTACGCTGCCTGGCGCGCGCGCTTGTTGCGCTGCTTGTTGCGGTTGCGCTGGGTCGCGGCTTTCGCGGGGTCGAAGGGCTTGGGTGCACCCTGCCCCTTGGACTGGGGCTTGCCGTTACGGCCCTGCGTGCGCTTTTTGGCCGGAGCTGCCGTTTTGCGCAGCGGACGTTCGCCGCCTGCGGTCGAGATCGAAAGTCCGGTCAGGCGCTCGATATCAAGCAGCAGGCCATATTCTTCACCCGATACCAGAGCCACCGCTTCGCCCTCGGCGCCGGCGCGGGCCGTACGGCCGATGCGATGGACGTAGTTTTCGGCGACCTGGGGCAGCTCGTAATTATAGACGTGGCTGACACCGGGAATGTCGATGCCGCGCGCGGCGACGTCGGTCGCCACCAGCACACGGATTTCTCCGCCGCGGAACGATTTGAGCGTGCGATCACGCTGGCCCTGGCTCTTGTTGCCGTGGATCGAGCCCGAGGCAAAGCCGGCCGCAGCCAGAGTTTTCGAGAGCTTTTCGGCACCGTGCTTGGTGCGGGCAAAAACCAGCGAAAGCGCATCCTTGTCTGCCGAAAGCAATTGCTTGAGCAGCGAAAGCTTGGCGCCCGGCTCAACGAAATGAGCGCTCTGGTTCACCTTGTCGGCGGTCTTGCCCGGGGTCGTTACCTGAACGCGCACCGGGTCCTTGAGATAGACGGCGGCGATTTCGTTCATCTGCTTGGGCATGGTCGCCGAAAACAGAAGCGTCTGACGCGGCTGACCGACAAGGCGCGAAATTTCGCGCAGCGCATGAATGAAGCCCAGATCGAGCATCTGGTCGGCTTCGTCGAGGACGAGATGGCGAGCCGAATCGAGACGAAGCGCCTGACGCTTGACGAGATCGAGCAGCCGGCCGGGCGTTGCGACGACGATGTCGCTGCCCAGCGCCAGCGCCTTGATCTGGGTTCCGATGGACATGCCGCCGACGACGGAATTGACCTTGATGGGGGAACCCTTGGTGAAGGCGCGCAGATTGACAGCGATCTGGTTCACC
>CENV01001814.1_pt1 | contig 24146 bp, 26 predicted proteins | sample 530231 | NCBI WGS metagenome assembly CENV01 (sample SAMEA2619815, study PRJEB7988) | marine metagenome | biome: marine biome (ENVO:00000447); feature: surface water layer (ENVO:00002042); material: "saline water (ENVO:00002010), including plankton (ENVO:xxxxxxxx)" | depth 5 m | reverse complement strand
AGGCGACCGCGGGACGGAAAAATTTGGCGTGATCAGTCGACGCTCGACAGGTTCACTGCCGATGCCTTGCCATTGCGGCCTTCTTCGATCTCGTAGTTCAGGCGCTGGTCCTGACGGAGCGAGTCCATGCCGGCGGCCTGCACGGCGCTGATGTGCACGAAGCTGTCGGCCGAGCCATCATCGGGCTGAATGAAGCCATAGCCCTTGTCGGTGTTGAAAAATTTTACGGTGCCAGTCTTGGCCATGAGCGGTTCCTTTCAAGGTATACCAGAATGCGGGACGACGAAATTGCCGACCCGGTTCGTGCGTCAAATCGTGTGATGAAAGGAAGTCGTCGTCTGGCCGTCGCAGCTGGCTATCGCCGGCGGCGGATCGTCAAATACCGAAGTCCGTCGCAAATATCGACGTCAGCAGCGCCGCTTTAGCACGACTTGCCCAAAAGCCTCAGCGATTTCTTTCGAATAGCTCAGGACACGGCTTCTTCGCGCAGGCCATCGAGGGCTTTCAGCCAATCCTCGAAGCACTCGCGGCACATCTTTTCGCACCGGCGGCAATGAGCGTTGTCGTGCTTCGCGCATTCTTCAGCGCAGATCTTGCAGGCGATGATGCAGGCTTCCAGCAGCGACTTGATCACCGCCGTATTGCCGTGCGTGCGGCGGGCGGCGACGCGGCTCACCGCCTGGCAGATATCGGCGCAATCCATGCATTTGCGGATGCACGCGGACATATCCATCGGCTCGGCATTGCAGGCATCGGCGCACGAGTTGCAGATCGCAGCGCAATACATCGCGTGCTTCACCGCCTCAGCGAGGTCTTCGTTGTAGTCGGCACCCACCTGTGGGTGCTCGCGGATCATTTCCTTGATTGACATGCGTCAGTCTCCTTCAGTGGACTGACGCATGGAAGGGCGAGCTGGTTCCGGCGGACTGTTTCCAGCGAGCCGGGGCCAGCCCGGTCGATCAGTTGATCGCTTCTTCGGTGGTGGTGGCGACCGACTCGATATCCTGACCAACGCCGCGCACCGTGTTGCAAGCGGTAAGCGCAAGCGCGCAGGAGCCGATGGTGAGGGTGAACAGGACTTTGCGGAACATCTTTGTCGATTCCTTTTCAAGTGGCAGGCACAATGCTGCCCTATGGCTACTGACACTGCCATGAACGTCCGACAATTGAAAATCGCGCCAACAAAAAGGGCCGCCCCATCGCTGGAGCGGCCCCTTTGTGTGGCGCTAGGCCGTAAGGCTTAGAACAGGCCTTCGATCTGGCCGTTCTCGTCGAGATAGATGTTCTCGGCCGAGGGAACCTTGGGCAGGCCCGGCATGGTCATGATGTCGCCCGCGATGGCGACCACGAAGCCGGCACCGGCCGACAGACGCACTTCGCGAATGGCGATCTCGTGGCCCTCGGGCGCGCCCAGCGCGGTCGGGTCGGTTGAGAACGAGTACTGCGTCTTGGCCATGCAGACCGGGTAGTTGCCGTAGCCCATGTCTTCCCACTGCTTCAGCTGCTTGCGCACCGAAGCCGGGATGGCGACGTTTGCTGCACGGTAGATCTCGGTGGCGACGGTTTCGATCTTCTCGGCCAGCGGCATTTCGCTGGGGTAAAGCTGATCGAAGTCGGGCGCACCGGCATCGGCCTTGGTCGCGACGATCTTGGCCAGTTCCTCAGCACCGGCGCCACCTTCGGCCCAGTGCTTACAGATCACGGCGTCCGCGCCGTATTCCTTGGCCATTTCCTGGATCACGGCGATTTCGGCGTCGGTATCGAGGTAGAAGTGGTTGATCGCGATGGTCGGGGTGATGCCGAACTTCTTCACGTTCTCGATGTGACGCTTGAGGTTCACCGCACCCTTGCGGACCGCATCGACGTTCTCGCCTTCGGTCAGCTCGTTCTTGGGCACGCCGCCGTTCATCTTGAGCGAGCGGACCGTGGCCACCAGCACGATGGCGTCGGGCTTGAGGTCGGCCATGCGGCACTTGATGTCCATGAACTTTTCCGCGCCGAGGTCGGCACCGAAGCCGGCTTCGGTCACGACATAGTCGGCCATGCGCAGCGCGGTCTTGGTGGCGATCACTGAGTTACAGCCGTGCGCGATGTTGGCGAAGGGGCCACCGTGAAGGAAGGCCGGACGGTTTTCCAGCGTCTGCACGAGGTTCGGCAGGATGGCGTCCTTGAGCAGCACGGTCATGGCCGGATCGGCCTTGATGTCGCGGCAGAATACCGGGGTGCGATCACGGCGATAGCCGATGATGATGTCGCCCAGGCGGCGCTGGAGGTCGGCCAGATCGGTCGCGAGGCACAGGATGGCCATGATTTCCGAGGCCACGGTGATGTCGAAGCCGGTTTCGCGCGGGAAGCCGTTCGACACGCCGCCGAGCGGGCCAACGATCTGGCGCAGCGCGCGGTCGTTCATGTCGAGTACGCGGCGCCAGGTGACGCGGCGCAGGTCGATGTCGTTCGGGTTGCCCCAGTAGATCGAGTTGTCGATCATGGCCGAGAGCAGGTTGTGCGCCGAGGTGATGGCGTGGAAGTCACCGGTGAAGTGGAGGTTGATCTCGTCCATCGGCATAACCTGCGACTTGCCGCCGCCAGCGCCGCCGCCCTTCACGCCGAAGCACGGGCCGAGGCTCGGCTCACGCAGGCACAGCATGGTCTTCTTGCCGATGCGGTGCAGCGCGTCGCTGAGGCCGACCGAGGTGGTGGTCTTGCCTTCGCCAGCAGGCGTCGGGTTGATCGCGGTGACGAGGATCAGCTTGCCATTGCTGGTGGTGGGCAGGGTGGCGGTGTCGACCTTGGCCTTGTACTTGCCATAGGGGATCAGCGCGTCGTCGGGCACGCCGGCGTTCTTCGCAACCTCAGTGATCGGAATGAGCGTCGCCTGGCGGGCGATTTCGATATCGGTGGGCATTAACCTGTCCTTTCCCGTGTTCGGCCGGCAGCGGGTGCGCCGGATTTCGTAAGCGCGAAAATTTCGCGAATCTGAATTTGTAAGTGACCCATACGATTTTTTGGGCGCGATGCTCAAGCGGAAACTCTGGTGTTGCGGGCGCTTTCCGCCTGAGCGGGGGATGAGCGCGGTGGGCTGCTTGTATTGGGCGTTGTGAGCGGTTAGGTTCGCGTTTCGTTCCTGATCTTTGCGAGTTTATCGATGCCTTTTGAAGCGATTGTTGCCGCGCTGGTTGCGCTTTTGTTGGGGGCGGCGATTGGCTGGCTGATGTGGGGGCGCGATCTGGCGCGGCTGCGCGGAGAGCTTGATGCGGCGACCTCGGCGGCGAAGGAGCTGGACGAGAAGTTCCGCCGTGCTGTCGTCGATCTGGAAGGTGCAGTGGTGCGGGCCGAGCGGGCCGATGCTCTGGCGGGCGAGCTGGAAAAGGTGCGCGCTGAACGCGATGCGGCTTCGCACAGGCTGGCGACGCTGGAGGCGAACGAGGCCAACTTCGAGAAGCAAATCACGCTCATGAAAGAGGCGAAGTCCGAAATGCTGCGTGAGTTTCAGAACGCAGGTAGCGAAGTGCTCGGCAAGGCGCAGGAGAAGTTCATTGCCGATGCCGCCGCGCGGCTGGGTGATGCCGAGGCGAAGAACAAGGAAGCCGTCGCCAACTTGCTTAAGCCGGTGAGCGACAGGCTGGAGAAATACGAGAAGACTGTCGGCACGCTGGAACAGCAGCGGGTCAACGCATTTGGCGAGCTGAAGGGCCTGCTTGATCGGATGCACCTCAGCCAGGAGGAGGTGCGGCGCGAGGCGCAGCGGCTCGGCAACTCGCTCACCAATGCGCCCAAGGCGCGCGGGCGCTGGGGCGAGCGGGCCTTGCAGAACGTGCTCGAACAGTGCGGCCTCGCGCAGCACACCGATTTCCTGCTCGAACAGTCGATTGATACGGAGGACGGACGGCTGCGGCCCGATGCCATCGTCAATGTGCCGGGGCAGAAGAAGCTGGTGATCGACGCCAAGGTCTCGCTCAATGCCTATCAGGCAGCGTTCGAGGCTGACGATGACGAGGAACGCAAGCGCCAGTTGAAACTGCACGCCCAGTCGATGCGCAACCACGTGCAGACGCTGGGCGCGAAAAGCTACCAGAGCCAGTTCGAGGATGCGCCCGACTATGTGGTGATGTTCGTGCCGGGCGAGCATTTCGTTGCCGCCGCGCTCGAAGCCGATCCGGAGCTGTGGGACTTTGCTTTCGAGAAGAAGGTGCTGCTGGCGACGCCGACCAACCTCGTTGCCATCGCGCGCACCGTGGCGCAGGTCTGGCGGCAGGATGCGCTCGCCAACGAGGCGCGCGAGATCGGGCGGATCGGGACCGAGCTATACAGCCGGCTCGAAACGGCCTCGCAGCACCTCAAGCGCATGGGCAGCGGGCTCGAATCGGCGGTGAAGAACTACAACAGTTTCGTCGGCAGCTTCGAACGCAACGTGCTCACTTCGGCGCGACGGATGCAGGAAAAGGGCATCGAGATCGGCAAGCGCGAGATCGAAGATGTGTCGTTTGTCGAAGGCGTTCCCCGCTATGTCGCAGCAGACCTTGCGCCAGAGCCCGAGGGAGCCCAAATTGGCGCGGACGAGCGAAGAGAGGAAGTCGAGCAATGAGGTCTGCACGTGCCCGCCGGGTTGGCTTGCTGCTGGTAGCAGGTGCCATGGTGCTGCAAGGGTGCAAGCGGACGGAAACGCCGGCTGACCAGCTCGAACAGGCAGTCACCCAGACGGTCGACCAGATCGAGGAGACGCCGCAGCCCGAAGGCCCCTACGCTCCGCGCGACGATTGTTCGCAGGTAGCGGGCGCATCGGCCTTTCTTGCCGAAGTTCGCAGTGCCGTTGCCGCCCGTGATACAGAGGCTTTCGTGGCGCTCGCGGCGGAAGACGTGAAGCTCGATTTCGGCGGCGGGGCGGGGAGCGAGCAGCTGCGCACGATGCTGGCCAGCGATACCGCGCCGCTGTGGGGTAAGCTCGATCAGTTGATGACGCTGGGCTGCGCATCCGATGGTGATGCGCTGATCACCGTGCCTTGGTATTTCGCGCAAGACATCAGCGACGATCCCTATTCCGCGATGATCGTCACCGGAACGGGCGTGCCAGTGCGTGTATCTCCGGCGGCAGATGCGCCGGTGATTGCGGCCATTTCCTGGGACGTGGTCGAAAAGCTCGACAGCGACACCGAGGATTCCGGCTTCGCCCATGTGCGCTGGAACCGTAGCGATGTACCGGCAGGCCAGTCGAAAACGGTCGAAGGCTATATCGATGAGACGCGGCTGCGCAGCATGATCGACTATCGCCTGCTGGCCGCGAGCCGCAATGGCAAGTGGCGGATCGTCAGCCTGGTTGCTGGCGACTAGCCGCCGAGGCTGTCGAGCACCTCGTAGGTCAGAACTGCTGCGGCCACGGCTGCGTTGAGGCTGTCGGCGTGTCCGCGCATCGGCATGGTCACGCGCAGGTCGCAGGCCATTTCATAATCCTCGGGCAGTCCGCGCGACTCGTTGCCCACCATCACGAAGCAAGGCGCGGCATAGGGCGCGCCGCGATAGGGCACGGCCTCGCGCAGGGATGCGGCGACCAGCTGGCCATCTCCAGCGCGCAGCCAGCCTAGAAAATCGTCCCAGCCCGCCTGAGCAATGCCTTGTGTGAACACGGCGCCCATGCTGGCCCGCACGGCTTCGACGCTGAACGGATCGGCGCAGTCGTCGATCAGGATCAGCCCTCCAGCCCCCACGGCATCGCCCGTGCGCAGCATCGTGCCGAGGTTGCCCGGATCGCGCAGCGCCTGCGCCACCAGCCAGATTTGCGCCGACGAGCGATCAAGCGTGCCAAGCGAGGTATCGAATTCCGCGAACACGCCGGCCACGCCCTGCGGGTTATCCTTGCCGGTGATCTTGGAGAGAATGTCGGGACTGGTGGTGATAACTTCGCCGCCGCTGGCGAGCACATCGGCCTCCAGTGCCTGCAGCAAAGGATGCGGATCGCGGGCATGGGCCATCACCAGCATCTGCGGCAGGCGGCCGCAGCTGCGGGCATCGGTGAGCAGGCGCAGCCCCTCGGCAAGGAACAGGCCTTCGCGTTTGCGGTGTTTCTTGTCGCGCAGGCTTTTCAGCAGCTTGACGGTCGGGTTGGAAAAACCGGTGATCTCGCGGCGCATCAGTCCTCGCCGAAACCGGCTTCGACCATGGCGACCAGTTCGGCCAGCCGCGCTTCGTGATCGGCGCCGGAAACGCTGATCGTCACATGGTCACCCTTCGCCGCGCCGAGCATCATCAGGCTGAGGATAGAGCCGCCCGCGGCTTCCTGCCCTTCCTTGTTGATAACGCTGACCCGTGCGCCTTCCATTCCCGACACACAGGTGACGAACTTGGCGCTGGCGCGGGCGTGCAGGCCGCGTTTGTTCACGATCAGCACTTCGGCGCTGACGCTTTCGGTCGTGTCTCCGGTCATGCGTGCTGCCCGAGAAATTCGCTGGCGATGGTGATGTAGTTGCGTCCGGCTTCGCGCGCGGCCTCTGCCGCATCGTGCAGCGACAGCTCCTTGCGTGCGCCGGCGAGGCGGATCAGCATCGGCAGGTTGATTCCGGCGATCACTTCGGTGCGGCCCGGATCGAGCAGCGAGATCGCGAGGTTCGAAGGGGTGCCGCCGAACAGGTCGGTGAGGATGATGACGCCCCTGCCGGTGTCGACCTCGGCAATGGCGTCGGAGATGTCCTTGCGGCGCACTTCCATGTCATCGTGCGGGCCGATGCAGACGGGCACCACGGCGGCCTGCTGGCCGACCACGTGCTCCATCGCGGCGACGAATTCTCGGGCCAACTGGCCGTGGGTTACGAGGATCAGCCCGATCATGCCGGAGTGCGGTCCTTCGAGGATACTTGCATAGGGTTTGCCAATAGAATCACGGATGTTGCGTGCCTTCGACAAGCTCGGTCGCGCGCGAGCCCAGATTGCGGTGGATGACCGTGGGCGAAAAGCCCGCCTCGTGCAAGACCCCGGCCAGCTTCTGCGCGCTGTAAACGCTGCGGTGTCTGCCGCCGGTACAGCCGAAAGCGATGTTCACATAGGTCTTGCCCTGCGCCGCATAGCGGGGAAGCAGTTCGGTCACCAGATCGGCGATCTTCGCGAAGGCACTGGGGAAGGTGGGATCGCGCTCGATATGTTCGCCCACGGCTGCATCGAGGCCGGTCTGCTGCCTTAGCTCATCGACCCAGTGCGGGTTATCAATGAAGCGCATGTCGAACACCAGATCGGCCGAGGGCGGCATTCCGCGCGAGAAGCCGAAACTGGAGACAGTCACGGTGAGCTGCTGCGATGCCGTGGGCGCAAAGCGTTCGCGCACTGCCAGCTTGAGATCGTTGGTGGTGAAATTGGTCGTGTCGATCAGCATCTCGGCCCAGCGGCGCAGCGGGGCGAGCAGTTCGCGCTCGGCAGCGATGCCCGAGGCAACCGGGAGGTCGGCAGCGAGAAAGTGGCGGCGGCGGGTCTCGTTGAAGCGGCGCTCCAGCTCGGCGCCGGCACAATCGAGGAACACCGTGGTCAGTTCGATTCGGGGATCGCCGATGAGGGCCTTGGCCTGTTCGATGATGTCGGCCGGAACAAACCCGCGGGTGCGGCAATCACAGCCAATGGCCAGTGGGTAGGCGGCGCCGTCCGGTCCGATCAGTCGATCAAGCAGCCGGACGGGGAAATTATCGATTGCTTCCCAGCCAAGATCCTCCAGCTCACGCAAAACGGTCGACTTGCCCGCGCCGAGCATGCCGGTGACCAGCAGGATCCGCTGGGGATCGTCAGTTTGCGACGCGACCATCGGGCGCGCTCAATGCGCTTTTGCAGCGCAAAAGAAAAGACCCTAACCGCACGGATTGACCGACGCCCCATGCTGGCGCAGCGCCCAGCGCGTCCGCAAGGGCAGGGTGGCGGGATCGGGATAGAGCGCCAGCCGGGGAACGGTGATGCCGCACCAGCTCGCCTCGGACGGTCCTTCGGGCAGCCGAGGCGCGTCTTCGGTGAGCACGATTGCAAGGGCAACGGGGGCGCTTGTCGTGGGCAAAGTCACCAGGCCGACGCCGCGCACTTCGATCAGCCCGGCAATGCGCGGCGGTGGCGCGGCGATCAGGCGATCGCCTTTCGTATCAAGTGTCACCCCATCGTCGCCGATCAACTGTGCGCCGGTTTCGATCAGCGCCAGCGCCAGGCTGGACTTGCCGGTCCCGGGCTGCCCCTCGATGATGAGCGCGCGCCCGTCGATCGCGACGCAGCTGGCATTGGCGAGGATCATGCTCATGCGGGCGGAAGTTCGAACATCATGCAGGCCCCGCCAAGCGGGCTTTCGTCCGCAACCGAGAGCGTGCCGTCATGCGCATCGATAATGGTGCGGGCGATGGCGAGGCCGAGCCCCGAGTGGTTGCCGAAGTTTTCGTGATCGGGGCGCTGGGAATGAAACCGGCGGAACACTTTCTCACGCTCGGCCTCGGGGATGCCGGGCCCTTCGTCGCACACCAGCGTGGCCAGCCGGTTGCCGTTGCGGCGGACGGTGACCGTGATGGTGCCGCCGGGCGGGGAGAAGGAGACGGCATTGTCGATGAGATTTTCCGCCACCCGCTCAAGTCGCAGCGGCACGCCCAGCACGCGGGCATCGTCCACCTCCTTGGTAAGCGTCACCACGCAGTCGCGCGTTTCGCCGCGCGCGCGCTTGGTGGCGACGACATTGGCGAACAGTTCGGCGAGGTCGACCAGTTCGAAGGTGGCGCGGCTCAGTTCGGCATCGATCCGGCTGGCTTCCGAAATCTCGCTGACCAGCCGGTCGATTCGGCGCACGTCATGCGCTGCGACGTCTTCGAGTTGCGCGCGCAGGTCGGCGTCGGTCACTCTCGGCAGCGACTCGATGGCGCTGCGCAGCGACGCGAGCGGGTTCTTGATCTCGTGCGCGACATCGGCGGCAAAGCTCTCGACCGCGTCGATCCGGTGGCGCAGCGCGCCGGTCATGTCGGACACGGCGCGGGCGAGCAGGCCGATCTCGTCGGCGCGTTCGTCCATGCGTGGCACCTCGATCTCGCGCTCGCGCCCGGCGCGCACCTTCACGGCGGCGCGCACCAGTCTTCGCAGCGGTTCGATGATGGTGGCGGCGAGGTAGAGCGAGAGCACGATCGAGACGAGCAGCGCGGCGGAGATGATCAGCATCAGGCTGGTGCGCGCGCTGCGCACGGCCTGAGTAATATCGACCGCGTTGCGCGTGGTGAGCAGGCTGGCACCGGCGAGCCCGACCGGCGCGGCAGCATTGATCATCGGGGTGCCGTCAGGCGCGCGGCGCAGCTCGATCTGGGTGAACCCCTGCTGGCGGACGCGCGAAAGCTCGGGCCAGGCATCGGCGGCGAGATCTTCGGGCTCGACATAGGGCGGGGCAGCGTCGGCCCCGACGGCGAAGTTCACCGCCTGGTCGGTCCACCGGGCAAGGTCGTCGGTGAAGGGCGCGGCAACCGGATCGGACAGGGTGAAGGCGGGCGCATCAAGTTCGAAGCTATCGGCAACAAGCGTGCCTTTGGCATCGTACATCCGCAACCGCATGCGCTGTTCCTTGCCGATCTGCACCAGCAGCGCTTCCTGCCGTTCGGGCGTGGCCCCGGCCAGCGCCTCGGCAGTGATCTGCGCTTCGATGCGGGCGAGCTTGTAGCGTTCGTCAAGCAGCTGGCGGCGATAGGAATCGAGGAAGAACAGGCTTAGCGCCAGCACCAGCAGCGGGATCAGATTGACCGCCAGGATGCGCGTGGTCAGCGAAGCGCCAAGCGGGAAGGCCAGCCGTTCGAGCCGACTGGCGCGCAGGTCTTCCTCAGCCATCCGAGAAACTGTAGCCCGCGCCATAGAGTGTCTCGATGGCGGAGAATTCCGGATCGGCGGAGCGGAACTTGCGGCGCAACCGCTTGATGTGCGAATCGACCGTGCGGTCATCGACAAAAATGTCGTCGGGGTAGGCTGCGTCCATCAGCTGGTTTCGACTTTTTATCACGCCGGGGCGGCGAGCCAGCTCTTCGAGGATCAGGAATTCGGTCACCGTCAGGCTCACCTCGCGCCCGTCCCAGGTCACCTGATGGCGCGCCGGGTCCATCGCCAGCCGCCCGCGCGTGATGACGCCGCCTTCGGCCTCGGTCGGCGGTTCGGGCAGCTCCTCACCCGGCACCAGCGGCGCGGCGCGGCGCAGGATCGCACCGATCCGGGCGAGCAGCAGACGCTGGCTGAAGGGCTTGGCGATATAGTCGTCAGCGCCCATGGCAAGGCCTGCCGCTTCGTCCTCCTCCTCGTCCTTGCTGGTGAGGAAGATCACCGGCAAAGGCGAATGTTCGCGCAGTTTTTCAAGCAGTTCCATCCCGTCCATGCGCGGCATCTTGATGTCGAACACGGCGAGGTCAGGCGGGTTCGACAGCAGCGCGCCCAGCGCTGCTTCGCCATCGGAATAGACGCGCGTGGCATAGCCTTCGGCCTGCAAGGCGATCGAGAGCGTGGTGAGAATATTGCGGTCGTCGTCGACCAGCGCGATCACGCGCTGCGGCTCACCCGAAGCCGGGTCCGTGCCGCTGTCGCCGCCGCGCTGTTCGTCTGCCGCTTCATTCATGCAATCACCTCGTTAGCCTTGCTGACTACCGCGATGGCATCATTTTCTCAATCATGCAGCTGTTGCCATTTCACACAATCGTGTAACATTTCAGGTCACATGCTGCACCTTTGTCGTGCAGCAAATTGACCTTGCGGGGCGGTCCGACTATGCGCCCTGCCAATCGCCCGGCGACCGTCCGAGTACGCCACGACACAATCTGCGTGAGGAGACGCATGTGACAATTCCCCTGAACGTTCCCCTGTCCGAGCAGGGCCTTTCGACCAAGGCCACAATCTATCCCAACATGGGCACTGCGGCGCTGGTGGAACATGCTCTGGCGCGCGGCGAGGGCAAGCTGGCCGCTCATGGTCCGCTGGTGGTCGAGACGGGGCGTTTCACCGGGCGCAGCGTGAAGGACAAGTTCGTGGTGCGCGACGCCACGACCGAAGATTCGATCAACTGGGGCGCCATCAACCAGCCGATGAGCCCGGAACACTTCGCCAACCTCAAGGCCGATTTCCTTGCCGCGCTGGAAGACAAGGACGAGCTCTACGTGGCCGACCTGTTCGGCGGTTCGCAGCCCGAATATCGCGTGAACGTGCGCGTCATCACGCAGATGGCCTGGCACTCGCTGTTCGTGCGCACGCTGCTGGTGCGCCCGACGGAAGATGAGCTGTCGAGCTTCGACCCTGAATATACGATCATCAACCTGCCCAGCTTCAAGGCCGATCCGGAACGCCACGGCTGCCGCTCGGACACCGTGATCGCAGTCAACTTCACCGAGAAGCTGATCCTCATCGGCAACACCGAATATTCGGGCGAGATGAAGAAGGGCGTGTTCGGCCTGCTGAACTACCTCCTGCCTGAGCAGGGCGTGATGCCGATGCACTGCTCGGCCAACATTGGCGCCGATGGCAAGACGGCGATCTTCTTCGGCCTGTCGGGCACCGGCAAGACCACGCTTTCGGCCGATGCCAGCCGCACGCTGATCGGCGACGACGAGCACGGCTGGTCGGACTCGGCGGTCTTCAACTTCGAAGGCGGCTGCTATGCCAAGGTGATCGACCTTTCGGCCGAGGGCGAGCCGGAAATCTACGCCACCACCCGCATGTTCGGCACGATCCTCGAGAACGTGGCCATGGACGAGGGTACGCGCGAGATCGACTTCACCGACACCAGCAAGACCGAGAACACCCGCGGTGCCTATCCGATCGAGTTCATCCCGAACACCTCGGAGAAGAACCTCGGCCCGGTCCCGTCGAACGTGGTCATGCTGACCGCTGATGCTTTCGGCGTAATGCCTCCGATTGCGCGGCTCACCCCTGAGCAGGCGATGTATCACTTCCTCTCGGGCTACACCGCCAAGGTCGCCGGCACCGAGATCGGCGTGACCGAGCCGGAAGCCACCTTCTCGACCTGCTTCGGCGCGGCCTTCATGCCGCGTCACCCGTCGATTTACGGCAACCTGCTGAAGAAGCGGATCGCCGAGGGCAATGCGCAGTGCTGGCTGTTCAACACCGGCTGGACTGGCGGCAAGTATGGCGTTGGCAACCGCATGCCGCTGAAGGCGACGCGCGGCCTGCTGAACGCAGCGCTCGACGGCAAGATGGACAACGTGGAATTCCGCAAGGACCCGAACTTCGGCTTCGACGTGCCGGTGTTCGTGCCTGCGCTGGAAGAGCTGGGCATCGACCAGACGATCCTCGACCCGCGTTCGACCTGGGCCGACAAGGAAGCCTACGACGAAATGGCGCAGCACCTGGTGAAGCTGTTCGTCGGCAACTTCGAGCAGTTTGATGCCTATGTTGACGATGCAGTGAAGCAGGCCGCGCCGCAGCTCGCTGCGCAGCCGGCCTGAGCCAGCTAAGAGCGAACCGAGGCGGACACCCGGCGGGCTAGGCCGGTTCGGGTTCCACCTCGGGCGGATCGATAATCAGGGGCGGGGTCCAGTTGAAGGGCTCCGCCTCTTCTGCATTCTTCGTGGCGTTCATGAAGAATTGCGCCAGCTTCCCCAGCTTTCCGCCATGCGGATCGAAGGCGAGCGGGGCTGCCAGCGCGCGGGCCAAGGCGATCTTGCCCTGGCTGGCAACCATCGTCGCCACCTCAAGCGCAAGCGAGCGGTCGAACGGGGCAAGTTCGCTGGCACGCTCAAGCGCCTGACGGGCGAGCTCGGTCGGTTCCTTGCCGCGTTTCTGCAGAGAGCGATAATAATAGATCAGCGGCAGCGGGTGATCTGGCTCCCTTGCGTTAAGCGCGCTGAACGGCTCCATCGCTTTGCTATAGGCTTCCTCGCGCTCGTCCATTGAAGCGTCGGCCGCCAGGTTGAACAGCGCATAGCCCTTCTGCACATAGGCGTTCACCACTGAGGGATCGGCTGCGATGGCCCGGTTTGCCGCGGCGAGAGCCTCGGCATCGTTGCCAGCGTCCAGCTCGGCTTCGGCCAGCGCGGCAAGGACACCGGCATCATCGGGATAGGAGGCTGCGATCGCGCGGACCTTGGGCAGCAGTTCCAACGCGTCTTCGTGTGACACCCCGCGCTTCGAGATAATCTGCAACGGCAGAACCTCGTCCATACCATCACTTAGTTCGCTGACATAAACCGCTCCGGGCGTAACCATGGTCGGGCGCAGTGTAAGCATCATCATGCGGCGCTGATGCAGGTAGTCGTCGAGGTCGGATTCCAGCTGGTCGAGATCGCCAAATGCCTGCTCTGCCGCAGCCATAGCGCTCATGCCTTCGCTGAGCGCAGTTGTGTAGGCGCTGAACTGGCCGGGGCGCTCGTTCGATAGGCTCAGGTAGTGAAACAGCAGCCAGGCCCGGCCGTAGAAAGCGTCATGCCGGGTGCTGGTTCGCTGGGCGTAAAGATCGGCGTCGAGCAGTTCGCGGATCGGTACGTCAGCCGCGTAGAACAGGTCTCCGGCGCGGTGCATCGCCGGGCGGCCGATTTCCACCCCGCCGTCGGACGGGAAGCGGGCTGAAGCAAAGAATTCCGCACCCCCTTCCGACATCCATGGTGGCTGCGGGAACCGGCTGCTGATGGAGGCGAAATAATGCGCATATTCGTGCAGCAACACGACCACCGAGAAAGGCGGTTCGCGCGTAGTTGGGTGGGCATCCTGCACAAAGGCGACTGACCCTCCGGCGCGGGCCGAATAGAAGCCTGCAATCTCTCTGCTGCCCGCCAGGCGCTGCATATCCGAGCTTCCACCGACGGCATATATCGTCACGCGGTTGGACGGGCTGGGCGTCTCGGTGGTTTTGCCGGTGAGGAATTCCAGGGCTTTGTGAAATCGCTCCAGCATGTTGCCGAACCGTGCGAGATCGCGCGCGGAATCATCGGCATAGATGATGAAGTGCTCACTCTCGGCCTTGCGCCAGCGTGCCTGTGCCGGCGTCGCCATCAGTGTGATGCAGCAAAGCGCTGCGATCAGTGCACGCATATCTGTCTTGTCCCCTTCGGCCCGAACAGAGGCACGATGCAGATGGCATGTGAATCGTTCAAGACGATAGATTTAACGCGGTGATCTGCAAAGTTGTCCTTGTTTTTGCGCAATTGGTGGCCACAATTCAAAGCAGCCGACAAGGAGACTGACCATGAGCATGTTCGACACCATCCTGAAGACCATCGCCGGTTCGCCCGACGACGTGGTGAACCTTGCGGACAAGCTCGGCATCCCGCCCGGGTTGGTCGAAAAGGCGATTGCCGCGCTCGCTCAGGCGCATCCGATGCAGGGCGATACGGTCGAACTGGCCTCGGCCAAGACCGGGCTCGACACCGGCACGCTGTCTCAGATCGTTGCCCAGATCGGCGGCGAGGGATCGCTGACCGAGTTCGCCACTGCGATCCAGAACGATCCGGGCAGCCTTGCCAGCCTGCTCGACCGTGATGGCGACGGTAACCCGGTCAACGACGTGATGGGCATGGCCAAGGGCCTGTTCAACAAGGGCTGACGCCCCTGTGCGAGCGCGCCGCCTAGCCGCGGGCGCTCGCAATATAGCGGCCAATGTCCTGCGCCAGCACATCAAGCGGGACATTGCCGCCTTCCACCACCGCCATGTCGAAGTCCTTGAGGCTGTAACGCGGCCCCAGCGCCTCGCGCGCGCGGTCGCGCTGGCGCAGGATTTCCAGCTTGCCGATCATGTAGCCGCAGGCCTGCCCCGGCCATGAGCAATAGCGGTCGATCTCGCTGGCCATCTCGTCCTGCCCGTCGCCGGTCTGCTCGGTGATGAAGGTGAGCGCTTCGGCGCGGCTCCAGCGCTTGGCGTGCATCCCGGTATCGACCACCATGCGGCAGGCGCGGAAGGCCGCATCCTGCAGGTAGCCGAGCTGCCAGGCCGGGTGATCGGCATAGGCGCCCAGTTCGTCGGCCAGCTGCTCGGCATAAAGCGCCCAGCCTTCGCTGAAGGCATTGAAGGCAAGGATCGAGCGGATCAGCGGCAGCTGGTTCGAGTATTCGCCCTGCCACACGTGGCCGGGAATGGTCTCGTGGTGGACCAGCGTGGGCAGGGTATATTTGCGGTGCAGATCGGTGGTCAGCAAGTTGATCCACATCTTGCCAGGAATGCTGCCATCCTTCGAGCCCGCGCCGCCATAGGCGGTCGGCGCGCCGGGCTCTTCGGCCAGCGGCAGGCGGCGCACTTCGAGATTGGCGGGCACGGTGCGGCTGAAGGCGCGCGGCATCTGCGCGCGGATCCAGTCGATGCGCTCGTGAATGAAGTCCATGATCTGGGCGCGGCCTTCGTCGCCCTCGGCAAACTTGAAGCGGTCGTCCTCGGAGAGCTGCTTCATGCGCTGGCCCGGCGTGCCCTCGGTATAGCCGAGCGAGCGCAGGATCGGGTCCATCTTGGCGTGGATCGAGGCGAGGGTGTCGTGGCCCAGCTCGTGCACCTCGTCGGGCGTGAGGTCTGTGGTGGTGCTCGCCTTGAGCGCCCAGCGATAGTAGTCCGGACCGCCGGGGCGTGCCCACATGCCCGCCTGTGAGGTGGCAAGCGAGCGCTCGATCTTCAGCTCCTCCAGCTGCGCGGTGAGCGCGGGGACGATGGTGGTTTGCGCAAGACGCGTCGCATGGGGCAGCGCGGCCTTGGCTTCGGGCAGATCCGAGCGGCCCAGCGGCATGACCCAGGCGCCGCCCTCGGCGGTGTCGGCGATGGTCTGCTCCATCTGGCCGATCGCCTTGTCGAGCAGGAAGTCGGGCGGGACGAGGCCCATTTCGCGCGCCGCGCTGATCCGCTCCAGCTCGCCCCCGAGCGAGGCGGGCACCTGCGCCAGCTTCTCCATATAGTAGCCGACATCGGAGCCATCGCGCAGCGGCTGGTCCGAATCGAGGCTGCGCGGCAGGTCGAGATAGCCGCCGACGTTCTGGATCACGACATAGGGCGCATTGCGCCAGGAGCCGACCGCCACGTCGCCATAGGGCTGGGCAAAGCCTTCGATCGCCGTGGCATAGGCGCTTTTCACCACTTCGAGGCTGGTGCGGATGGTCGGGTCGAGCCCGTTTTCGTCCACCGCTGAAACACGCGCGAGGTCTTCGACCAGGGTGCCGGCATAGGCGGCCTGACCTGCGGGCGTGGTGTCTTCGAGCTGGCCGCGCAGGGCCGCGTGAACGCCGGTATCGACCCCGAGCTCGGTCGCCCGGTTAGGTTCGTGCGCGAGCAGGCGCCAGGCCGCGTCGTTGAGCAGAGCTGTGGCATCGGGGCTGGCGCTGCCGGTGGCGGCGGTGACGCAGCCGGGCAGCGTTGCGGCGATGGCAAGGCCGGAGGCGCCTTTCAGGGCAGCGCGACGGGTAAGAGCGGGGGTGGTAAAGCTGTTCATGCCATCTGGTTACAGGCGCAACCGGGCAAGTCAAACGTCTCACGTCAAACTGGCGATCGCCGCGTGACCGGGCTAGGGACATGCCATGTTTGACGTAATCGTTTCTGTGGTGATGCTGGCCGCCGCTTTCCTGATTGGCGGCGGTGTTACGCTGCTGCGCCGGGGCGAGAAGCCGCGCGGTCTGCTGATGCTCATCCTCGCCTTCGTGATGGTCGCCAATGTGGCGATCTGGGTGGTCCCAGACGATGACGGCGACGTCCCGCTAAGAGACGTCGCCGCCGAAGACTAGCGCTGCGCGGTGCTTAGGGGATCTGCCATGTCACCACGCCGGAGAAGGTGCCGACCACCTCGGTGCCACTGGTGTCCGTCGCCGGATCGAACCGCGCGCGGCGGCTGAGCAGGCGGCAGGTCTCGGCATCGAGCCCGCTGTGGCCTGAGCCTTGGGTCACTTCGCAGGTTTCCACCCGGCCATTGCTGGCAACCACGAGGCGATAGCGGACCGTGCCTTCGTTGCCGCGCATGAGATCGCGGCGCGGATAGTCATCGGTGGTGATCCAGCCGGCCGCGTTGTTCGCCGGCCTTGGGCCGACAGCGGCGACAGTGGGCGTAGGGTTGGGAAGGGCAAGCCCGCTATCCCCGATCCCCGTTCCTGCCAGTGTGTCCGGGATTGCAGGCATGATCGGACCATTATCGAGCGGCTGCGCCACGATCGGCGTCTGGGTTGGCAGCTCGACCCTGCGTTCGGGCGCGCGCGGCGGCATATAGGTCGACGGCTGGGGTGTTTGCTCAGCCTTCTGTTCGGGCGGCGGTGGCGGCTCGAGCGTTGGCGCCGGGGTGGGGACGTTCCATGCTGTGAGGATATTGTCAGGCGTTTCGATCACGCCGGAGATGGTCAGCCCGGTATAGACGCCAACCGCCATGATCGCGTGGATAGCGCCCACTCCAACCATCGCCTTGGCGCGCGCGGCCGGCGCGGATGTGCTGTCAACATAAGCCATGTCAAACTCTCCCATTGTGATGTTATTATATAACACCTTACCACGACAATAAGCCGGTGGGAAGCCTCACAACAAGGCGCGGCTTTCCGACCGGCATTGGCCGGGCTGTGTGACACTACGGGAGAGTTGCCGGGCAGGTTCCCGCCCGGCGCACCGATCTGCGGTCAGCCGATCAGGTAATCGGGCAGGACGGATCGAGCCGGAAGTCGAGGTAATTGTCGACCGAGCCCATCAGCTCTTCGATCTCGTTCTCGAAGAAGTGGTTGGCGCGGGGGATTTCCTCGTGGTGGATCGTGATGTGCTTCTGCGTGCGCAGCTTATCGACCAGCTTCTGCACGCTGCTTGGCTGCACCACGGTGTCTGCCGTGCCCTGAATGAAGATGCCCGAGGCAGGGCAGGGCGCGAGGAACGAGAAGTCGTACATGTTGGCGGGCGGCGCAATCGAGATGAAGCCGCGAATCTCGGGGCGGCGCATCAGCAGCTGCATGCCGATCAGCGCGCCGAAGCTGACACCAGCAACCCAGGTCACCTGCGCTTCGGGGTGGATCGACTGCACCCAGTCGAGCGCCGAAGCGGCATCGGACAGTTCGCCGATGCCGTTGTCGAAGCTGCCCTGGCTCTTGCCGACGCCGCGGAAGTTGAAGCGCAGCGTGGCGAACCCGCGATCGGTGAAGGTCTTGTACAGACGCTGGACGATGCGGTCGTTCATGGTGCCGCCGCCCTGGCTGTGCGGGTGGAGGATCATCGCCACCGGCGCGCGCGGGCGCGGTGCGGGGGAGTAGCGGCCTTCGAGGCGGCCTTCGGGGCCGGGAAAAATCACGTGCGGCATGAGTAGATCGGCTCTGCTTTATCTGGTTTTGGAACCGCGACTGGCGCGGGGGAAGTCGGCGGCTATATAGGCACGATGGCGCTATTCGCAATTCTTTCCGCATGACCCGTATCTATCTGGACCACGCCGCAACCTCGCCGCTGCGCCCCGAGGCGCGCGCCGCGATGGAAGAGGGCTTCGCAATCTGGGCCAATCCCAGCAGCCCTCACGCCGAGGGACGCAAGGCGAAAGCGGCGCTGGAGCAGGCCCGTGGGCGGGTGAAAGCGGCGCTCGGCTGGCCGGGCGAAGTGATCTTCACTTCGGGCGCAAGCGAGGCGCTGGCCCTTGGGCTGGGCCGGGCAAAAGCGAGCCGCCGGGTGGTGAGCGCAGTGGAGCACGATGCGGTGTTTCGCGCCGCGCCCGATGCCGCGATCTATAGCGAGGACATCACGCTCGACGGTGAGACGGTGTTCGCAATCCAGCACGTCAACCCGGAGACTGGCACGATCAACCCCGTGGCGGACATGGCGGAGGTGCTAGGCGAAACGGGGGCGCTGGTGCTGTCCGACTGCTCGCAAAGCGCGGGCAAGCTGGCCTTGCCGCAGGTCGATATGGCGGTGGTTTCGGCGCACAAGTTCGGGGGACCGATTGGCGTTGGCGCTTTGCTGGTGCGCGACTTTGCGCTGCTCGAACCGATGGGCGGCCACGAGCGCGGCTATCGCGCGGGGACCGAGAACCTGCCAGCGATCATGGGCATGGCCGCCGCGCTGGAGGCGGGCGACTGGGCGACGTCCGCCGAGAAACGCGCGGCGTTTCGCGCGGAGCTGGCAGGCGATGTACTCGAACTGGGCGAGCAGGTGGACTATATCTTGCCGCTCACGCACCCGAGCATGAGCGCACAGGCGCTGCTCATCCGGCTCGACGCGAAGGGCTTTGCCGTGTCGGCGGGCAGTGCGTGCTCGTCGGGAACGCTCAAGAAGAGCCGCGTGCTCGATGCCTTCGGGGTGGAGGATGATGTAGCGCGGCGCACGATCCGCGTATCGCTGGGGTGGAATACCACGGCGGCGGAGCTGGAGGCCTTTGTGGAGGCGTGGCGGGGCCTCTCCTGACACGTCACCCCGGATGTTATCCGGGGCGGGGCGCGAAAAGGAGACTTTCCGCGACGAACCCCTGCCGCCGTCGAGGGCGCACTACCGAGCGCTCGGACACGGACTTTTAAGACACGCCGTCCCATAGACGGTCCATGTCGATGCTCATTCAGCAGGCCGATCTGACCTGCCGCTCGCAAACCGAAACACCGCCGATCTTCCTGCTGGGCAAGCCTGGCAAGGTTGATCCGCTGCTCGACCGTGCCATGGCCTCGGCCAAGGTGGGGGCCTGGCACTGCAACCTTTCCGACAGCGCACTGAGCTGGACCACGGGTGTCTACGATATTTTCGGGCTACCACACGAGGCCGCTGTCGATCGGCGACAGGTGCTTGATTTCTACACCGAGAAGTCCCGCAATGAGCTGGAACGGCTCCGCGCCAAAGCGATAGATCAAGGCGGCATCTTCACGCTCGATGCGCAAGTTAAGCGTCCGGATGGCGAAATGCGGTGGATGCGTGTCCACGCGGAGGTGGTCCGTCCTGTCGGCTCCGCTCCCATTCTCCATGGGTTGAAGCAGGATGTGACCGAGGAAAAGCTGCGTTCGGAGGCGCTGCGGCGCCTGGCCGAGAACGACGCGCTTACCGGCCTCGCCAACCGCGCTATCTACGAAAGCCGGTTCCTTAGTGCGGGGCGCTCTCGCTCAGCCGTCACCTCACTCGGCGCGCTTGTTCTTTTCGATCTGAACGATTTCAAGCGGATCAACGACCGGTGGGGCCATTTGGCGGGAGATGCCTGTCTCAAGGTATTCGCAGAGCGGTTGTCCTCGTTCTTTCCGGACGCACTGCTGACCGCGAGGATTGGCGGCGATGAGTTCGCGGTGATCCTTGGCAACGATGAGCCAGCAGCGGCAATTGAGGCGCGCGTCGATCGCTCCCTGACCCACTTGCGTGCGCCCATTCTGTGGCAGGAGCACATGTTCACCGTCAGCGCTTCCAGCGGCATCGCGTTTCCGACCGATCCCAATTTCTACGATGCCGAAGAACTGTTCGTCAGGGCTGACGCGGCGCTCTATGCCACCAAGAGAAGTATTCGGCGGGTGAGCATCTGAGCGCTGTTGAAACCGGGCATAGTCAGCAACTGATCCAATCAGCCCGCACGGGGCTGCAGCACAGATCCGCGGAAGCGTCGGCCGTCAGCGAATTTCCGTTTTCCCGACTTCTCTCCATTACCGTCTCGCCGAGTATTCCCTGTCACCCGATGCACTTAATACCTGGTCATTGCCGTGCATTGCGCCTGTTCACAGCCGGCGCGTCTTTCGTCTCAGTTCGCTTGCGCCGGTCAACTGTGCTGCGCTAGAGCGCCCCAATAGACATAAGGAAGATAATCGTGCTCAAGCGTGTGGTCATTGTTGCAGCTGCGCTCGTCCTTGCGGGTTGCGTAACCGATCGCGAGGCGAATGGTCTTTCGGAAAGCGCCGCCAAGGGCAGGGCTTTCGCGCAGGACAATTGCGCCAGCTGCCATGCGCTTGAGGATGGGGTCTCTCCCAATCCGGACGCTCCGAGCCTCGAAGTCGCCTCCCACCGATTGCCGGCATGGGTGGTTGCAGGCTCGTTCGAGCGGGGCATTCAGGTTGGCCATACGACGCAAATGCCGGTCTTCGTATTCGAGGATGGCGATATAACCAATCTGCTGGCTTACCTCGACGCGCTCAGAACAGGCAAATAGGCGGGATCGCGGCGGCTTTCGCAGGTCGTCATTGTGTGCTCGCCTCTTTCCTACAAGCGCCAGAGGCCCCACAATGGGCGCATGATCCGCACGGCCACATCCGAAAAATTCTGTCTGACTGTCAACTTTGCAGGTTGGCAGGGAAATGGCGCATTCCTGCGGTATAGCGCCCAAAATAGGCGCCTGTCGCAGTGTCAACTTCGTCATCATCGCGGCGCGGCGAGCCGTCCATGATCTATCTCGACTATCAGGCCACCACGCCCTTGGCACCCGAAGCGCGGGCCGCGATGGAGCCGTGGCTCGGCGGGCCGGACAGCGCGCAGTTCGGCAATCCGCATAGCCCGCACCGGATGGGGCGCATGGCTGCCGCTGCAGTGGAGGTGGCGCGTGATCAGGTTGCGGCGCTGTTTCCGGCGGGCGGGCGGGTGATTTTCACCAGCGGCGCGACCGAGGCGATCAACATCGCCATGCGCGGGGTTGGTGGGCCGGTGGCGTGCTCGGCCATCGAACATGCCGCCGTGCTCGATACCGCACGGGTGCTGGGCGATCATCACGAACTGGCCGTTACCCGCGAGGGGCTATGCGATCCGGCGCAGGCGCTGCCCGAGGGTGCAAGGCTTGTCGCGGTCATGCAGGTCAATAACGAGATCGGCACCATCCAGCCGACCGCCGATTGGTATGCGCGCGCCAAGGACGCAGGCGCGCTCTACCTGTGCGACGCGGTGCAGGCTTTCGGCAAGATCACCTGCGCAGAGGCCGACTTGATCGCGGTTTCGGCGCACAAGCTGCACGGGCCGAAGGGGATCGGTGCGCTGTGGGTGCGTGATGGGATCGACCTTGCCCCCGTATCTACCGGCGGCGGGCAGGAGCAGGGGCTGCGCTCGGGCACACTCTCGCCGATGTTGTGCGCCGGGTTCGGAGCGGCCGCAGCGCTTGCGTCAGAGCGGATGGCGGAGGATGCGGCCCATGTCGAAGGCCTGTGGCAGCGCGCCCGCGATCTGTTCTCGGGATGGGAGCTGAACGGCAGCGATGAACAGCGCTGGCATGGCAATATCAACTTGCGCCGCGATGGCCTCGATGTCGCGCGCCTGATGAGCGACTGCCGCGATGTCATGTTCTCGGCCGGATCGGCCTGTGCCAGCGGATCGGGCCGGTCCAGCCACGTGCTGCGCGCGATCGGATTGAGCGATGCCGAAGCAAAATCGTCAATTCGCCTCGGCTTTGGGCGTTACACGACGCTTTCCGAGCTTGAAGAGGCCGCCCAACGGATTATAGTTGCTGCGTCGCAACAAGGATAGTCGCCATCAAGGTCACCTTTATTACACGCGAAGGCGAAAAGCTTGCGGCTGAGGCTGCCACGGGTGACAGCCTGCTGGAGGTCGCACAGCGCGCCGGAATGCCGCTGGAGGGCACGTGCGAGGGGCAGATGGCCTGCTCGACCTGTCATGTGATCATCGCCCGCGAATGGTTCGGCCGCCTGCCCGATGCAAGCGAGGAGGAAGAGGACATGCTCGACCTTGCCGCCGACGTGCAAGCGACCAGCCGGCTTTCCTGCCAGATCCTCCTGACCGATGAGTTGGACGGGCTGGAAGTGCGCATTCCCGAGGTCAGTCACAACGCGCAGGGGTTCTGAGCGGGGCTGGTTTCGCCGGGTGCCTTGCGCAAATTATGCAGTGGGACATTTGGCAAGCGCGCATCAAAAAGCCCCGCCGAAAAGATCGGCGAGGCCTTTGGGAAGTGGGAAGAGGGTCGCGGTCAGGCTGGCTCGACCTCTTTTTCCAGCGCCTTGATGAGTGCGTTCGAAAAGGCCGGAATATCATTAGGATTGCGGCTGGTGATGAAGTTGCCATCGACCGCCGCCTCTTCGTCCACGACCGTCGCGCCCGCATTGCGCAGGTCAGTGCGGATCGAAGGCCAGGAGGTAACCGTCTTGCCCTCGATAACACCCGCCTCGGCCAGCAGCCAGGGCCCGTGGCAGATCGCGGCGATCGGTTTTCCGGCATCGGCGAAGGCCTTGACCATGGCCACCGCGTCCTTGTTCATGCGCAGAATGTCGGGGTTCATCTGTCCGCCCGGCAGCACCAGCGCGGCGAAGTCGCCCGCATTGGCCTTGTCGAGCGCGAGATCAACATCGACCGGGCGGCCCCAGTCCTTGTTGTCCCAGCCGGTGATCTGGCCGCTTTCGGGGCTGACCACGGTGGTTTTATAGCCGGCCTCTTCCAGGCGCTGCTTGGGGCCTTCAAGCTCGCTCTGTTCAAAGCCATTGGTGGCGAGGATCATAATAGGCTGGGTCATATGCGTTCTCTCGTGATAATTTGCTGTCTGCCCCACTTACGCTTGGGGAAAGCACATCGTTCCGTGCTGTCCCGCCAGCCGTGCCGCTGCTAGGCTGAACCGCATGTCGCCTGCCGAAACCGAAGACAAAGACCCGTTCGACGCCATCGTCGACGCTCCGTTCGATAGCGCGCTGTCTGAACGCTACCTCGTCTATGCCCTGTCGACGATCACCGCACGCAGCTTGCCTGACCTGCGCGATGGGCTGAAGCCGGTCCACCGCCGTATCCTGTGGGGCATGCGCGGGCTCAAGCTGGGGCCAGACAGCGCCTACAAGAAATCGAGCCGCGTAGTCGGCGACGTGATGGGCAAGTATCACCCTCACGGCGACAGCGCGCTGTACGATGCGATGGTCCGCCTCGCGCAGCCGTTTACCCTGCGCTATCCGCTGATCGAGGGGCAGGGCAACTTCGGCAATATCGACGGCGATAACGCCGCCGCCCAGCGCTACACCGAATGCCGCCTGACCAAGACCGCGCTGCAGCTGATGGCGGGGCTGGATGAAGGCACGGTCGACTTCGTGCCGACCTACAACAACGAGGAGGAAGAGCCGGTCATCTTCCCCGGCCTGTTCCCCAACCTGCTGGCCAATGGGTCAAGCGGGATCGCGGTGGGCATGGCGACCAACATTCCTAGCCACAACGCCGCTGAGGTGATCGACGCGGCGCTGGAGCTGATCGACAACCCGCATGCCGAACACGCGCGGCTGATGGAGCTGATGCAGGGGCCGGACTTCGCCACCGGCGGCCTGATCGTCGACAGCCCCGAAGCGATCTCGAAAGCCTATGAAACCGGGCGCGGCTCGTTCCGTGTGCGCGGGCG
>CENV01017769.1_pt1 | contig 24155 bp, 40 predicted proteins | sample 530231 | NCBI WGS metagenome assembly CENV01 (sample SAMEA2619815, study PRJEB7988) | marine metagenome | biome: marine biome (ENVO:00000447); feature: surface water layer (ENVO:00002042); material: "saline water (ENVO:00002010), including plankton (ENVO:xxxxxxxx)" | depth 5 m | reverse complement strand
CATACTAGCCATATGCTTTGCAGTATGATGCTTGGAGTGTCTCTTCAAAGCATCAGTCTGACGCTTAGTAAGTGCCTTTTTCTTCATCACCCCTCCCACATAATCTTTACACCACCATCAGTAACCTCTACACCAGCACGGTTCTTACTATCACCATACTGGTCTGGCATAACCTTGCCCACCTTCCAACGTACATGTAAAGCATAATCCCTTAGAACATTAGGATCATAGTTCTTCTCACCACTCAACTGATGCTGATACATAGCCTCAACATCCTCTAGTGCCTTCTCAGCACTCTGCTGTTGAGCAGTCTTGATAGCATTACTAATCTCAGGATCACTGCCCATCCTTGTATACAAAGCAGACCTAGATACACGATTACGCTCACATGCCTTCACAAGCGTATAACCCTGCATCACATCAGATGCTACCCTGTCAATCTTAGCTCTGGGTATCTTAGCCATGTTCTCTCCGTGTGTGCGGAAGTGATAATTAATGTACATACAAAGGTGCCGCGCGTACCGGGGGCGATGCTTTTAATTTATACCCCCCGTGGGGTCACGTTGCAGCGCTGCGCATTGCTACATTGCCGCGTGTAACTGTCCGCGCTGTCTGATAAGTGTGTGCTGAAAACACCGACTCACAACCACCAATTAATGCTGAATCATTGCCAGCTCACTGGTACAATGTGCTGCATTGTTTGACACAATGTTATTAATATCACATTCCCTGTTGACAGTACACTAAACAATGGTTATATGTATGTTATCAACACACGAAAGGATCAACAAATGAACAACGTAATGACATGTGCCGCAGACTGCAAACACGCTGGATGGGTAGAATACATTGGCGAGTGCGACTTGCCTTGGCTAGACATACATATTTCAGCAGCACCAGATGCCGATCTTGATGATGTGATTACTGCTTTCTGTCACGACGAACAAGAGATGATTCGTATCAATGGCTGGAACTTCACATTTGAAAAGATAGGGGCATAACAATGGAAAACAATTATTTCCCATTTGCTGAGTTACCCACTGTTGAAAGACTAGACAGCTTGGAACGCCGCGCCATCTATTGTGAGCAACAAGGCTATGACAAGAAAGCTAAGAGCTTATGGGATTTAATTACAGCCGGTGAGCAAATACGTCTTAAAGCTGGATTAGATATTTACAGCAAATAGCAACACCAAGAAAGGATCAAACAATGATTAAAGTTTCATACTCAATAGACATCATGGACCCTAACCCAACGGTCAAAACATTTGACACAATAGACGAGGCCCACGATTGGATTCATCAAGAGGTTTCCGAGCGTGTCGAGTTTACAGTTTCACACTCACCCTACAGAATGTCTGAGTCTGACATTCAAGACTTGGAAGCTAACGAATACGCGCTTGTATCTATAAGCGATGGAGTCGTGACTGAGTTTCTATGTAAGTAGCAACATAAAGAAAGGATCAAACATGTTTATAGAAACAAAATCATTCACCGCTGAATACTGGTCGGGATGGCTTGTTATCACTGACAGGTCATCTAATGAAACCTATCCGGTGCAATTACGCGATACTAAAACAGGACGCAATATTACCAAGCAGCAATTTAATAGCGCAATCAAGACGCATGGCACTGATAAGGCTTGTCAAACATTTTGCAAGCTATATGCGCTGCCATCAACACCATGCTATTCATAGGCCGAAACATGGCGCAGCAATGCGCTATGTCTACCGATTGTGTCGGTACTGATGAGGCCCATCAGAAACATAAAAAAGGATCAAAGACAATGGACAATGGACTCAGTATAGACGCGCAAGAGCTATACCTGTTTGCTTTGAATGATGGCGACCTATACCGCCAGCAACGCGAACACATAGAGGCTTTATTACAAAAGCGTTTCGACAAGGGTGACTATGACACCGCAAAGGCTGTCAAGCTATGGACCTATTTTGCAATCAATGCCGCCAAGAAATACCACAAGGAATTTTGCGGTAATGGCAAATGGTACAAGTTGTTTAGTGTTCCAATTCGTTTAGAGGTTGCAGCCATCTGCGAGAAAGAACACCGCGAGCTTATGGAAGTGAGGGCAGACTAATGAGAAAGACAATCAAAACAATCAAGCGATTGAAAAATTCGGTTTATGGCAACCCAGCTTTTGAAATTACTTTTACCAGTGGGCAAGCCATACGCACAAAAGCCAATATATCAGACGCATATATCATCCATGCTGGCATGGAAGGACAAAGCGTAGACGTTGACATAGAAACAACCAAGAGTGGCAGACAGCGCATAGTGGGGATTAGGTAATGCTTAAAATTATGTTCGGAGCAATAACTCTAATTAGTTTCTATTTGTTGGTTATGTTTCTTGTGATCAACATCATGACAGGTTGCGGCATGGTCAATGACTGGTCCGCTCCGGAATGCTTCACACCCGCGCAACTACTAAACTTGCGCTGATACCCTACCCATTGACGGCAAGAGGCCGTCAGTGGGCTTCAAACCGCCAGCAATGGCATATCAGGAAAGGATCAAAACAATGATTTTAGTTCGCAACATAGAAACAGGTTTAACGCATACATGGGATATAGACCGAGTTCTTGAAGAAATAAACCGTGATCGTTCCGAAGAATGGCAGGACTACAATGAAACAGATTGGGAAGAGGGTTGGTGTGAATGGGTAGAGGGGATTGATTACGAGCGTGTGCATTAGATTAATAAGTGAAAGGGCCAAGTCGGGGGCATCCGGCTTGACCCATGACTGGTGAAGGATCAACAAAACCAGTCACTGAGAGAGAGGATAGCATGACGGCAGAAGAGTTCAAAGCAGAAAGAAAACGCCTGGGCTTAACAATGGTGGCTATGGCTCAAAGCATTGGAGTTAGCCAGCAAGCAATCTGGTATTACGAAACTGGCAAAAGATCGGTGCCAAAACCTGTTGAGATGCTTTTAACAGAGAGAAGGGTAGCAGAGAAAGGATCAGAGTAATGCCAGCAAAGAAAAGTGAAATGCTTACTTTTAAGCTAACGAGGCAAGAGTTTAGTTTGATTACAGAATGGTGCATGCACCACTTCTGGGACAAAACAAATGGCTTTCAGGACGACATAAACGTCGATGAACTTATGGGGTGGGCAACGTCTTGTCTGCTGATGGCAAGACTTAAAACCATTGCAGATGAAAACAATATCTTTTTTGGCTTAGAAAAGGACGAGATTTACAAAGAGGATGACACTGACAGGCAGAAAGTAAACTCAGTGACGCAAGCATTTGTAGATCAATATGCCGCAAACGTAGAACGGATTGCAAAAAAGAGAGAGGCGTGAGCCTCTCTAAGTTTTCTCTAGGGAGGAATATGAAAACACAATGTTACAACACAATGTCTACACTTACATACAATGTTATAACACAGTGTCTACACTTACAATGTAGACACTTTTTTTATTTAAAAATAATTAAATGCTACGTTGTTACCACTACACTTTGCTAACATGTGTTAACACTGTGTGTCTGTAAACTATGTTTCAAATATCATGGATTTTGTTGACAGTCTAGTCTGTTGTGTCAATTTTTTCTCTGACAATGTAAAACCAGGTTTGCAGAGAAACGATTACAGTAGCATTTGTATCGGTAAATTCTGGGTTTACATGAGAGAGAAAGAGGCGGCACCACACATCCTGCCTGTCATACTTGTAGATCAGCACTGGCATCAAATCCCCTGCTGAGTCTACCGCTTGCTGCCACCACGCATCAGCACCGCCTACAGGGCCGCTAGCGTAGCGTTTACACTCTACTGACCATTGCGGAATGTAAATATCGCAACCACCCTTGGTCTGATATTGAGAAAGATTGCGGCGCACGTTTGCATAGCCCAAGTGGTCTTTGATTTCATTGACACACCAACGCTCAAAAGCAGAACCTTTATCTCTACTTTTCTTGCTCATAGCCAATCAATCTTTGTTTGTTTTGCTTTGCCATCCCAAACAAACCAAGCATAAGCTGTTGCACCGCTACCGTTTGGTTCCTCATCACCGCGCCATATTGTAAGTCGTTGAGAGAAAACCAAGACTCTTGCTGGCTTGTGATAGTCAAACAGTGATATACGCCTATGCTGGCCTTCTAGGAATGAGAGACGCAACAACCAGCAATGCTTTTTTGCACGCAAATCAATAGCTTTCTGTATAAACTGTTGAGCCAACTTATATGGTGGGTTGGTAATTATGTTTGGGGCCAAAAGTTTTTGCTCCATAAGGAAATCAATGCCGCTGTTTCCAAAGCCAAAATCATTTAAATCAGTGCTAACTACGTTATGAAACATTGATACAGGCTGAGATATTGCACCGTCACCGCAAGCTGGCTCCCAAATATCACCCTCAAAGTTTTCGTAATCTAACAAAGATTCTACTGCAACCAAAGGGGTTGGGTAGAAATCATCCTTCTGACGTTTCTTGCTCATGAATACCGTAGACCATTTTGCACGTTGGACATTTCAGCTTGCCATCAAGAAAAGTCTTGCAGCACACACACATGTCTGCGGCTTGGAGTCGTGCAAACCTACCGTCACCAGCCTGGATGTTGTATGACTTTACCTTTCCCAAGCCATGACATTCATCACAGTGGTCTTGCACAACCTCACCAGCCTCAAACCAGCTATGCCTGCGCACCCAGCCAGAGCCGTTACAGGTCTTGCATTTCGTCTCTGAAAAAATCATTTGGCGCAACCTCTCCATCTGTAGCCACAAATATCTTGCCCATAGTTTGTGGGCTTGGACGCCTACTGCCTGATAACAGACGGTTGATAGCCGCCCGACTCATACCAGCACGCCGCGCCAACTTGGCTTGGCTCATCTTATTTTTTTCTAAATATTCTTCCAAGGTCATATTTTCTTGTATCACAGTGTTGACACGCTGGCAACAACTATGGTTTATGTATGTTGACGATACACAGAGAGTAACAGGATATGCCACAGATACCAGAGTATAGAAAGTTTTTTGGCGCAAAGCATGACAGTGCATCAGGCGGGACACAGGAAAAGTGGGAATACGTACTGAAGATGTACGCTAGACATCTTGGCGTGTCCTTTCCAATGGCAGCTAGACCTTGGTGCGGTATCTGCGTCGAACATGGTGCGTCAAAAGTTATCTTAGATGGTCAAGAGCTTCTACCAGCTACACAAGAGGCCATGACCAAGTACAGAGATTACAGACCGCGTGATTGGGATGACGGAAAAGACAGGGAAGAGTTTGAAGCCTTCCAAGAATACATGCCAGACATGATATTGTTTGCGGTAAACGCACTGCAAAAGTTTTTCCAACAGGCAAACAGAGTCGAGGGCAACAAGCAAGAATGGCACAAAGAGCCTAAAATAGACGTACCAATCATGCTGTATCGTGATTTTTTTGGCGCTGGCCTTCAAGTAGACTTGAAGTGTAAGCCACCGCTACGCAACCCAATCAAAAAAGATGGCACAAGAACTTGGCGCGTACCAAAGCCAGAGATCACCCCAACATGGCTTCAGACTCAACAACAGTCTGTGTATTGGAAAGCCAGTGGTGAGCCGCCAGCGTTGCTGTATGTGTCAGCGGCTGGCTATCACATAGCCACAGCAGAAAACTGTGAACAGCTTTCAGAGCAAAATTTAGAACGTGCATACCAAGAAGTCGTGCGCAGTTGGCTCATATCACAGAACTTACTCAAGGCGGCAAACGGAAACTGGAACAATTTAGCTGGTTTGGTCCAGCCAGATTTTAATGAGATAGCTAGGCGTCATGGGCCATCAATCGTAGACGTAGCTAAACAACTTTGGAGTTTCTAATGTTTGAAAACATCACTAAGCGCTTCGAAAGAAACAAAAACACAGATGATCTTTATGACTACACAGAGACATATCAGGTGGATGTTGTTGTTACCTTTCGTAAAACCTACAAAGTTCGCGCTTTGAACGCAGAAGAAGCAGGGATCAAGGCAGTTGAAAGGATCAATAAACGAAACAAAAGTTACTTAGACAAAGGGTTGCATTTTATTAAGGCAACGCCAGAAAAAGCAGAAAGGATCAAAGATGACTGAAGCATACAAATTAGTGCGCAGGAATGACCCAAGCACTAGCCACGACGCGGCAGAACAAATGGATGCAACGGCTATGGAGTCTATTGTAGCTGACGCGATCTGGGGCTTTCGTGCAGAAGGCGCAATAGCAGATCAGGTCTGCGATGCCCTTCCGCAGCATGCTTATAACAGCATCACTCCACGTTTCAAGCCACTAAAAGAAAAAGGCATCGTCATTGTAGACGGCACGCGCCGCAAAGCAAAGTCAGGTCGTGGGCAGATGGTTATGTGGCACAAAGAGTTTTACCAGGAGCCAAAGGGAGAAAATCATGGCTAGAACAATCAGTGAAAAACAGCTTGAAAAGTATATTATGTCGCCGCCAAAAGGCAGCATTGAAATACAAATAAGGCCAGACTTAGCAGACTTTGCATTAGCACAAACTAACCATCGCAATAGACCTATAAGCGCACTCAAGGTTAGTAAATATGCAGATGATATGGAAAAAGATAACTGGTCGATTACAGGTGACTCCATCAAATTTGGCAACGATGGCTTGTTGAAAGATGGTCAACACAGGCTTGTTGCTTGCACTCAAGCTAAAACACCTTTCGTTACACACGCGGTTTTTGGCATCGACCCTGACACATTTCAGCACATCGACATAGGTAAGAAGCGCGATGGCTCTGATACTTTAGCGATGATGAATGTGCCAAATTACAAGACGGCAACAGCTATAATAAGGATGATAATCTCTTACGAGGTGGGCTATGCAGACAGCCCTAAAAATGGCGTGTCAAACGATTGGCTCAAGCACAAGTATTTAGAGGAGATTGATCACGATCTATTGCAAGAGGCCGTGGTACTAGCAAAGCGTGTTTACAAAACTACAAAGTGGCAAACTGGACTAATTGGTGCCTTTTTCTACATGGCTGTTAAAAAGGGCCAAAGGGATCAGATAACTAAGTTCTTTGACGACATGTGCAAGGGCATTGGTGATAAGCCAAGATCGCCGATACCTTTCCTACTTGAGAACGTCAATCGTATGCGCATAGACCGCGCGTATCATTTACGAGCCTTCCAGTACAGCATCATGCTTAGTCGTGCCTATGCCAATTACAAAGCTGGCAAGGCGTCAACAAAGGCAGATGTAACGGTCAGCCTCAAAGATGAAATGGTGGACTTCTGATGGACAAGGATCAAATCAGAATAATCGTGGATAATCTCTTAAACGAGAGAGATCTGCGCATGGATGACTTGTTTAACCAGTTGCAGCAAGTGACGAGGGATTTAGAATTGGTAAAGCGTTTACTGGAGAAAGATAATGGCGATGAGAAATAACAGGCAAGGCAAGGCTTTGCCAGACAACCTATGTAATCTTCTTGCAGAGGTGGGCATGTCTGCAAAGATGGAGGAAGGCGCAGTGTGGAACTGCCACGGCACGCCTGTAATCTTACACAAAGCGTTAGAACGCATCGCAGATCACACAAATATTTTGTTCAGCGAACCAACAATAGTGGAAGCAAACTCACAAGCAAAAGTGGCTGTAATCTGTGTGACTGGCAAGTTAGGTGATAAAACAGCTTGGTCAATAGGCGAGTCTGCGCCATCTAACACAACCAACAGCTACCCATACGCTATGGCAGAGAAGCGTGCCAAAGATCGTGTAATACTCAAGCTGATAGGTGCGTCTGGGTTTGTTTATTCAGAAGAAGAGGCTGATGATTTCAAAAACTCAAAGCCAGATGTTATCGGCTCAAATAATTCAGAAGATGTTGCAGTTGTAAAGAAACCATTAACTGAAGACGAGGCACAGTGGCTTGCACACAACGAGGCAACCTTAGATCAGTACACATTGAAAGATCTTGAGGTCTTTATGAGGAAGCCTTTTACAAAGGCAACGATGAAAAGCATTAAAGAAAAAGACATTGATGCTTACAACGATTTCAAAACTCTGTTTGCCGAAACAAGAGAAAAGAGAAAAGCAAAGGAGCAGGCAAATGGCTAGACGATGGAAACAAGTAATGACAGTGAAGCTGTTTAACTACACAGGCAATGGTTCAGCTACACATAGCAACTCTAAATTTAGGCCGCACATTGGAAAACCAGCACAACCTGGCACCGTAACATTTTCTCCAGACAAGCTGTATGATGTGCAACTGTTTGAGAATGACGATGGCACAAGAGCGGTACGCTTCCAAGAGATCATAGAGTACCAAGCAGATGACAACATTGCCGACGATATTTCACAACCAGCATTGAAACCTGTGGGGCAAGTTGTGCAGATGAAGCACGCAGACAAGGGAGACATTGACGATGACATCCCGTTTTAATCGCCTTTTAAGCCCCAGAGAGGTGGCTTTAGAGATTTTTGGTAGTGCTACCCGCCCAAAGGTGCAAAGGGTGCGTGAGCTTATCCAAAGGGGCGATATAGAGGCAAAGAAACTGGGCGGTATGTATTATGTACCCAAAACAGAGATAGACAGGCTGCTCAGTGCCGAGAAAAACTAAAACAAAAAGACGATACTCGCCTTCTGGTCAGACAGTCACATGTGATCTTTGCGGAGAAACACATGGGCTGATGACTGGAACGTGGGTAATAAACGGAGAGGGAGATCTTTTGTGCTATGGCTACGGAAAAAATTGTTTCGCTACAAGAGTCGCGCAGTCTGAAAGATGCGCGGATAGTAGCACCTGATTACTATGCTGCTTTGATATTGATTGGTTGGGGTCCGTATAGAATACTAGAAGAGCATGGGTTCAAACCGCACAAAGCAAAACACATTATCCCACTCCATGGTGAGATAAGTGGTGGCTATCTTACAGAACCATACGTTATAGAATGTTTGGCTCAGTATTTAGCTGCTGGCGGTGAGCCAGTTACATGCGCCTCTTAGGCTTCTTTCCTGCCTTTTTCATAGCAATAGCTGTCGCTGCTTGCTTCTTCATCTTGGCAGACTTCTTCTTCATTCCCATGCCGCCTTTGGCTTTTCCGTAATGTCCAGGCATTATGCTTTTCCTTTCTTAGCTTTGTTTCGTTTGGAAATTGCTGCCGCCTTCTTCCTTGCGTCAGCCTTGCTGCTTGCACCCCATGCGCGGAGTGACAGTAGTAAGCGCGTTGGTTTGCCATCTTTGAACTCTGGTCCCCTCATGTTGCCCATGCGTGCTAGGAAACTAGCCCTGCGTGGATTGTCACCAGACTTTATCGGGCGTTTCAAGTTTGCGCCCGTGGTTCTCTTGAAAAAGTCTCTGCCCTTTTGGTTCAAGCCACCTTTTGGGTTTTGAAATCTTTTAGCTACCATCAGACAAAGCTCTCATACGCTTGACTAAACGCTTTGCACGGTTTGGAACTTGGTCATGCCAACGAGAGTCAACCATCTCATCAGCAGCCTTGTTCCAGTCTCTTGCATCGACACCAGCCTTCATGCCTTTGAACTTGCTTAGTCTTGGTCTACCCATATTAAACATCATATTTGCAATGACGAGCTGGCACTCTTCGGGCAGATCATCAAAGTCATCATACAATGATTTGCAATCCTCCAAGGTTACAGCAATGTCAAGAGAAAAGACTTGACGCACACGCTCCTCATCAATAGGCGTACCAACAGGCTGACCATTCTCAGGGTCATTTTCTGTAACGAGATGCCCTATGCCGAACGTGGGCAAGCCAAGATGGTCTAAATATATCTCGTACTTGCAACCCTCATCTTCAGCAAGCTCTTCTCTAAGCTGGTCCTTGTTCATGCACGAGCTTTCTTTTTACGCTTGCCCTTGCGTAGTTTTGCAAAGTCAGCAGCAGTAATCTTGTCTCGTGGTGCGGCTACCCTTGCAAGTTTCTTTTGCTTTGGAGAGTATTTTGTACCTGGCATCACCTTCTCCTTTTGCCGTTCTTCTTCAACAAACTTTCAAGCATCTTTGCTTGTCCTGCGTGTGCCTTGGATGCACCGCGTAGCTTCTTGGCAACCTTCTTGACCTTTGCCTTTGCAGTTTTTTTCATCATTTCTTCTTCGCCTTTTTCTTGCGCAGTAAATCTGCATCTGCCTTACGTGCGCCACCCTTGCCAGTGGCAAAGCTGCGTACCCTGCCAGCGGCCCACTGATGCGCAGAAACCTTGGGCCTAGAGCCTTGCGAATAATATGCGCCCAATCCTCTGGAGTACACCTTACTGAGAGTTGATTTAGATATGCCAGAAGACTTGGAATATTTGTCAATGACGGCTGCCTTGCTCATCCGCGACTCCTCTCCCTGCTGATTCTGTCCATCATAGCTTTGGTGAGTTTGCCTTGTTTGTAAAGACGCCGCGTGCGTTTGATCTCTTCTTCACGCTTCTTAGGATTCTTGGCACCGCGTACATACTTCTTTGGTACACCGCCCCTTGTCTTTGGCACCTTTGGAAACTTTCTAGCCATTACTTCTTGCCTCCAAAAAACTTGGTCGCTGCCCTTGTGCCAAAGCTAGCACTTACAATGATACCCAAAGTATATTTGTAATAGTCAGGCATAGCGTTCAAAGCGGTAAACCCTTCAGCTACAATGTTGCGCCCCCACTCTCCACAAAAGGCTAACACAAGAGGCACCGAGAACAAAATTGTAAGCCACTCGTCTTTCCAGCTATGCTTGCTGGCGTCAGCCATAGTCAGATCCCAGTCGATCTCACCCGTGGCCTTTTTTTCCATAATAGTCGCTTCAGCCTTTGCCTTTGCAACTTTTGATGCAGCTTCCGCTTTCTTTGTTTCAACCTTGCCTTCAAGCCAAGTGCCTGCCAGTGAAGATATTGGACCAAGTAAAGCCTGTAACATTAGTGCTTCTCCGAGTTTAACCAGACTGCCAGACTGCCTGTCATTGCACCAGTCACGACACTTATGAGACTAGCCTGTTGTGTGGTAAGATCAGGCTGTGACAATGCCCATTCGATGCACCGGATGTAAACACCTGTCATTACCAGTATACAGAAGCGTGGCAGTATTTTTAGCTCAAGCATCTTTCTTGCAACATCTTCTACTGTCATTTCTGGCTCTCCCTAATCGCTTTCAAGGTTTCACGCATTGATGGTGGGCGCGGCGCATCCCTCACAAAATCACACAAAAATTCACGCGGAAACCACTCATCTAGGCGAAAATTGATGGTTTCTTGAACATTGTACGCACCACGGTACACACACCACCTTTGATCTTCAATTTTTTCACAACCTACCAAACGACAAACAACATGCTCTGGCTCTGCCCTGGCGGTGTGCGCCTTCAATAACATTACAAATGCAACCAATACAGCGCAGCCAATCAAACCCATAACAATCCAAGCAATAATCTCCACAAACCTACGTCTGCGTTGCCTTTGAATATACAAAGTTTCCTGACGCTGTTTCCTGATCTTGCCCTCCATGGCAACAAGCTCATCCCACTTTGATTTGCCGTACATCATGCCTATGAGGTTCTTGAGGTCTGTTCTTTCCTGTTGCGCTTTCTGCTTTGCAGCAAAGGCTTCCATAGCCTCTTGCTCAACAGATTTGCCAGCAAACAGTTTCTTAAATATTGGCGGGTTCTTGGCCTCTTTTTCTAGCATGTCCAGGTCGCTAAGTGCGCCCATCCATCTGCCAAGATCAGATGCCATGCTTTCTATATCACGCCCTATCTGCACACCTTTTTTCACAGCATTGAAAGCAGCGGTGGCAGTAGCCATGACGGTAACGGGGTCCATCAGTACACCTTCATATCCTTACTAACTGCTTCTGGCACACAGTACGCTGTAATCTTCTGCCCTTGCGCGTGCAGCTTTTTAGCGAAGTACACACACTCATTTATATCGCGGAACCGCATTGTCTCTGGCATCCGTTTTGTGTCAACAAAGACATACAAAGCAAAGGCAACAATCGTTTCCACATCACCTACCAGCTAGAAGGTGTGCCAGTAAGGATTGATGGTGTCTTCTGTTCTGCAATATCTGCGTCAAGAATGGCCTTCAGTTCTTCTTCTGTCTTGCCCATACTAGCCAAGACCCTTGACTTACACCAATCTTTGGTGATTGAGTTGTATGCTACAAATTCAGCACCCTCCTCCATTGGAGTAGCGACTGTGCCGTATTGGGTTGCCATGAGAAAGTTGCCATCAGAATCTTTATCGCTATCACTGACACATTTTACTCTCCAGTGTATCGTCTGAACCACATCAACCTTGTCGCCCTCTTTGGCAACACGGTCTAGTTGCGGATATTCAAATGTCATAGTTGTTGCCATCGTTTACTCCTTTTAGCTGGATTCTAACGCCGTTAGACGTTTTTCAATATCTGCCAATCGTTGTTCTGTTGCTGCGCCTACAAATGCCAACAATTCAGGATAGCGAACACCCATTCTTGTCTGTTGGTTTCCATCATCATTTGTCCAAGTGTCGCTACACCAAAACGCATACTTGCTCGCATCTAATCCAGCGTCAGACATCGCTGTCTGCACCTCTTGTGCAATTACGCCTGTGTGAGTGCGGGCTGTTTCACCTTTTTCTTCTTTAGCTGTAACTTTACTTTTCCATTTAAATGTCTTGAACAATTTGCTTATTGCTTTTGCAGCAGTTATTTCTGCACTTGTAAGCGCTGCAATGTTTTGCTTTTCGTTTTCGTCTGATGTTTGTATGGTGCCGTTAGTAGCAAATACGTCATCAAAACGTGCGCTTGATGCGCCTAAGTCAATCGCATCATCTCTTTTTGAACCTGATGCGTCACACGGTGCAATGTGGTCAGTTGTGGTTGATTCAAGATAAAGGCCAACATCTACGGCATTTGCTATAAAAATATCTCCCGATATTGTACCAATCGTTCCAGACGTTGCGTTGGCTTTTCTAAAGTCTATAAGAGTTCCATCTGAACTTTGCCTATTGATGTAAAGTAAGGATTCATTTGCACTACTAGCTGTATGTGTAAACACTGCATACTTGTGGGTGGCAGACGTGTTAGCAAACTTTATTCCAGCATCGCTCAAACTTGTAGATGTTGTTCCAAACAAGATATCATCATCACTAATGCGCATACGCTCATTTCCACCATTCGTATGAAACGTAAAGGCATTATCTGCGTGTTTATAATTTATCTGGCCTGTGGCTGTGCTGCCGTTATCAGCAAAGAATATTGCACTATCTGATGAGTTTCCTGCAAAAATACTGATGCCGTTAGAGCCAGAACCAGTGCCAACAACAAGGTTTCTAGCGTTAGCGTTAAAACTGTCTGGTGTAGAATTGCCGATAGCCACCAAACCGCCGCTTGTAATTCGCATGGCTTCAGAAACTGAAGAATCTGCTACAACAAAAGAAGCTGTAGAACTTGCACCCAAATATGATCTAACAGTTCCAGCGTCTTCTAATTGAATTTTGTATTGATTGCTGTTGTTACTGTTGATCGAGAAAGGCACTCCTGCGCCTTCAACATCTAAAGCCGTTGATGGGGAGTTAGTGCCTATACCAGCCTTATCATTTCCTGCATCAACAAACAGCATGTTGGCGTTGCCGTTAGACTCGACACGAAAGTCTAAGTCTATGCTGCCATTGTTAAAAATTGTCTCTGATACTAAAAAGTCCGCTCTACTAACAAGAGAGCCACCACTCATAGCTTTTATTTGTAATCCACAACTTTCAGTTCCGTTAGAAGCATCTCCAATTTGAGTTGAAATGCTGGCAAATGTAGATGCGTTGCCAGCATCATCATCAGCTATAAAGTTAATCGTACCAAGAAGGTCAGAGTCAGCAGGGCTTCCAGAGTCCCTCACTAATTCTAAAACAGGTCCAACACCTGCATCTGCATCTGTAGATTTTAGAGTAAGCTGTGCGGTGTTGTCGGCAGTGGTGATTGTTGCACCAGCAGATGATGTGATTGCGCCGTCAACTTGCAATGTGGACGCCATATCTACAGCACCGTCAATGTCCACAACATCAAGGTTAGTGGTGCCATCGACATCTATATCTCCGCTGATATCCAGTGAGCCGAATGTTCCAACGCCAGTGGTGGTAATATTGCTAGAACCGTTGTCTATCGCACCAAAGCCGCTTGTGATGCTGCCAGAGTTGAGTGCGCCTGTTGTGACAAGGTTAGGCATTGCTGTGATTTCGTCATCAAAGTAGGCAGCCAGGTCCGTGACTGCCACTTGCTTCATCGTACCAGCATCGTTGAACACCACGCGGTCAGCGTCTGCCACGGTGGTAGAAGAAGCAGAGGTATCCCCGTCCATTATGTTTAACTCTGCTGTTGTAGCAGTGGTGCTGATACTGGCATCTTGGAAAGAAGATCCGTTGAAAACCCGTAGTGTGTTGCTGCTTGTATTGAAGTAGATGTCGCCCGTGGTTAAAGCATCACCGTCATTGTCAGTGCTTGGGTCGCTTGATTTTGCGCCTAAGAAAATATCGTCGAAATTATCTAGCGCTGTTGCAGCAGAGGTGGCTGATGCTGCTGCCGCTGTAGCAGATGAAGCTGCCGCCGTGGCAGATGACGCTGCATTTGATGCCTGTGTTGAGGCCGTTGAGGCGCTTGAACTCGCATTTGACGCCTGTGTGCTGGCTGTTGAAGCGCTTGATGCCGCTGCCGTGGCAGATGAGGCCGCTGCTGACGCGCTTGTGGTAGCCGCCGCAGCGTCTACAATCAAATCATACTTAGCACTGTTGGCGTTAGTGGTAAGCGGCTGTGATCCAGAGCTAGTATGTGCCTCGTTCACAATGAAGATGTTATTGGTGCTAGTGTCTTTAACTAAATCACGCACTGCGTATGATGTGCTTGCAGCCCAATCACCTCTAAATGTACCAATCTCTTGCGTGACAGATAGCTCTCCGCTGCTATCAAAAGCAAATATCTTGTTAGCGCGGTTTGTGGCAGTGACTGTAAACTCAGTCGATGTCATGGTGTTTGTGCGAGATAGCTTGATGGAGCGGTCAAGCTCGTCTTGCTGGTCTTGTGTCATGAGGGTTAGCTTATCAAGCGCATCCTCATGTGAGGCGGCAGGGAACGGATCGTTAGGAGTGTAATCTGTGGCCTGTGTCTGCGCAGTCTGGCGTAGCAGCACCACTGTTTGCGCAGATGTTGGCGCACTGCCAAACACCACATTACCACCACTTGAATTACCAACACCCGTCACGCTGTAATGCGTTGTTTTGGTCTGCACAGTCTCTGTGCCAGTTGCTGTGGTGCGCAGGATGACAGTGATATCGTCATCGTCAAATATCTTGAAGGAGTAAGCAAAGGTGGTGGTAGAACCATTCCCTGTGTAGCTGTTCCTTTTGGTTGTGCTGCTAACTGTCATTTTTTACTCCTTAATGCTTTATAACGCATTCTTACTGTTCAGTCACCCTTGAGCTTTCTGGTAAACCATCCATCATTGTATTCAAAACATTTTTGATACCAATAGCATTCTGAAACGGCAACAAAGAGTTCAACGCACGTTGTTGACCGCGTGACCATTGATATTCTTCGTTGAACAAAGCACGCGAACCACCGCGCACAACGCTTTGTGTAGTGTCTATCAAATCGAACACAGGATTGCCTGTTACAAGGTTTGAAGCAAGACCTGTTGATCTTTTGTAACCAAAGAAGGGGTCTTGTCCAGCAACAAACAAAGCTGTGTCAAGCGCTCCAGGCAGCAAAGATGCCCAAGAACTTCTTACAAAAGCAGCCTTGGCAATCTCAGTTGCTGATAAACTTTCCTCTAAAAACTTTTCTTTATCTTCTCTACCCTGTGCGTTGACATGGGTCTGCAAAATATATGCGTTGCCACCGTAAAACAGTGACCACATCATAGACGAAAATGCAGCAAAGTCTCGGCGTTCAATATTGTGCAAAAACTGTTTGGCATGAGACACCAACATAAAGGCTCTAAACTGGGTCAAAACCTTACCCATCGTGCCTGTCATATGAATATTAAGATTTCCTACATCATTCTGTTGGATGGATTGCCTAGTCCATCTTGCGATGCCATACGTCAAAGCATCTCTGGCATCTATATCGTCCCAAGCGTCCATATTGATGGCCTTGAGCTTGCGCCTACGAGAGAACATAGACGGCACAGTGATCGTGTGTTTTTTGATTTGGTTTACAACACGCGGCCACATTTCCTCATCTAAACCAAAACTCTTGAGTCGCCTTGCTATATCTTGGTCAAGAGTGCTATTGCCAAGTCGCTTCATGCGTGCCTTTCTGACACCAGACGCCAAATCAACTAAAGACTGCGCTGCAATTTTTGCTGCGGTACGCTCAAACAGAGCGGTAATACCAGCTAGACCTGAAATATCGGCAGTAAGACGCTTGAGGGGCTGCATCACACCGATAGCTCTGTCGATGGTGTCACCCTTGCCTAGGCCATACATATCTTCATAACTGTACTTATTGAGTGCCGCGTTGATGTTTCTATCAACACCAGGCGCAACAAAAGCCTCTAATTCACGCGAAACTCTGTCTTCAAGTTCTCCGTTTGCAGTTCTTGCGACCATCGCTCTCCACTCTGGAATAACCCGTAACAAAGCTGTCGTGCCATCAATGGACACAGCGTTGCCAAGTTCTGCAATCTGAGCAAAACCAACTTGGTTCATAACCCTGATGAAGCTGTAGTCCATCAATAGTCTTATCAGTCTGTTTGCATTTGCGCTTGGGTTTGCAATCAGAGGCGATGTGCGTCCTGCAATCAACGCATACAAAACATCTAGCTTTTGAATGTCTCTTGCCGCCTGATCCTCAAGATTTAACTCTTCACCAGCCGCAATGATGTCTTTCTTGATTTTTTCAAAGTCAGCGTCTGACTCTATGCCTTTTTTAGCCAAGGCAATTCTGCCCTGCATTTGATTCACATAGGCATTTACGACAGCCTCAGTGTCTCGTTCCATCAGGTCTTTGATGTGTAGAGTTTTGCCGTTTTGCTCTACAGAAGCGCTAAGATCGAACTCAAGCCTGCGTCTGGCTCTAGGGCTTACGCCCTCTCTATCAAAGTCAAGCTGGTCAATAATCCTGTCTGCTTGCGCTTCTGTAACGATCTCCTCTTCCAACAAAATGTCACGCAACGCTTCTTTGTTTGATGTGCTGAACATTCTTGCCAGCCCAGCATCCATGCCAATTTCACGTTTGATAATCTTCTTGACCATGCCGTTGGCAATCGCATCTGCCATATCTTCTTCAAGAGTGCGATTGGCTGTGAGCAATGACTTTTTCAAAAGCTCTGGCAGTTTTTTGCCAAAGTCTTTTTTTGCCTGAAGGTATCTGTGACCGTCCCAAAGATGACTAAAATACTTTGGGTTTTCTGGTATGCTGTCGAAACCCTTCACACCAGAGCGCTTTGCCTCTTCCAGCATGTCTCTGAAAAGAGCGCGGACATTGTTTGCAGCTTCTATAATATGCGGATTAGTCGATGATCCTGGCTCTTCTATTTCATCTGAAACAAGCCTGCCAAACTCTGAACGTCTCGAATCAAATGTTCTTTTATGGATTCCAATACCGCTGCCCTTGGCCCATTCGTTATATGTGCGATCATACGTTTTATAAAACTTGTTTGTGACACGCTTAGTGCCAACAGTTTTCATTAGATCGGCAGTGATTTCTCCTGGTTGAACAGCATCCTCACCAAGAAACGATGCAACACGCCGCGTTAACCCAATACCGCTATTCTTCAACTGACCAACCATATCAAACCTAATGGAACCTAAAAAAGCCATAGGCTCTGCGTCTGTTTCATCAATCAATTCTTGAGTGCCGCGACGGATATCAAAGTCCTGCATAGGCCTAGAAGCAGGGTTTTCCGCAGCGCCAACGCCAGTATCTATGCCGCGATCAATCATTGCTGTGTTTACGTCTGCTGCCTGTGCGTTATCAACGTCGTTCATTATCTTCAAGCCAGCATCACGATATCGCTTGCGTGATATTGCGCCAAACACGCTGTCTGTAGCGCCGCCAAGTACAAAACCACCAGCAGCAGCGTACAAAATGTCATACGGATCTTTCATGGCGTTTTGAGAAACTAGATAGGACTCAATAGCAGCCGCAGACGCACCGCTTGATGCAGCAGCACGGAATGTCCTAGCCAATCTGGTTGCCTTGCCACCCCATATAAAAGGCGCAAGAGCGCCTTCGGTAAAAACTGTTGCAGCAATTGCTGGCACATCCAAAGTTGCAGCCGCAACCTGCAAACCAACGCCACCCCAGCCGTATTTTGTCAAAGTTTCTTGATTTTTAAGAGACGCAAGCGCTCTTTCACGCAGTTTCTGCGCATGTGGCAGGCTGACTGCCTCAGTTATGAACCCGCGACGGTCTTCAGGGATGCCTTCTGTAAGCTCTGCAAGATTTTCAGGTGTCAAACGGAAATCTGGGTCTGGCTCATAGTCTGGCAAGCCATTAAACAACCAAGACATGGTATTTTCTTCTGCGAAAGCAGCGTCTACGGCCTGTCCAAAAGTAACTTTTGCCCTGTCTTCTTCATACAAACGCTCGGCCTCTTGCTGTTCCAGCAGGCTGAACGGTCTGCGTATCTGAATTTTGTCAGGATCAAGCGCCATTCTTACTCTTGCATTTCATTAAGTTTATCTTGTAGCTGTTTTGCACGCGATAATTTAGAAACACGCTCTGCGATAGCTGAAGCAGCAGCCTCATCGCCTTGCTCTTGTCGAATCCGACTTAGATTTATGCCAGTTAGCTCACTTGCTTCTCTGTTCAATTCTTGTATTTCATCTCTGATTTGTTGCGGCTCTGTAAGACCCCTTGCTTTCATAAAGTCTTCGATAAGCTCTGCATCATCTGCATCTTTTTCTTGCTCAAGAAGCGCTTGCAAGTCCTCGAGTGTATAAACATTGACCTCTGCACCAGTAGCAACCACACCATTCTGCAAAACAAAGTATTCATCAACACGCCCAGGCGCTGGGAACAGAGATATTTCATCTAAATCAAAAGTTGGATTTTGTTTGATAAAGTCTTCAGCCGCTAGGTCAACCATCTTTTCAATCTCTTTTGGAAAGGATGGAGACTTTGGCGTCAAGATGCCGCGCAGATTTAAATGCGTCGAAAGAACATCTGCCGCCGCTTTCTCAACAGCATCCTCTGCCGACAAAGTCCCTAAGCCGATGTATATTTTAGATACCCTTTCAATGTTTTCTTGCAGATACACTCGATTTTCGACACGCTGACCTGAAAAATTAAAACCAAAAATTGTTGTTACGCTTTTATCTTGTATCCCATCAACCGCAGCTTTTACGGTGCTGTACCTAGCGTTAACATCTATTTCAGTTTGTGAAGATAGATTCACCTGTCTAATCGCATCAGATGTTTCGGTGCCAAAATTTTGTAAAGCTATGATTGATTCAAAAAAAGCCCTTGTCGTTTCGTCAGTGTGATTATTTACTACCGCATCGCCAAATGGCTTGGCTAATCTGTATGTTTCAAGCGCTTTGGTAATAGTCTCTTCATTGTAGGTCGCACTCAAACCCTCTGTAGCTGCGCCAATCAAAGAACCTTTGAGAGGGCCAAAAGTAAGGTTGTTGTTGGCAAGAACTTTAAATTGTTGCGCAGGTGTTTTGCCAGAGAGAGCGTTAATCAACGCCTTTTTTTGAACATCGGGTTTAGTTTCTGTGCCTACAACATCAAAAATTCCAGCTTCGATCTGAGACACAGCAATATCAACTTCTGCAACTTCGCCACGCTCATCCACGCCTTTAGCTTTGATGCCACTTGCCGATGAGAATATTGTGTTTGCTTGCTTACCAACGGCACCAGTGCGTTGACGCAACTCACCAATATCACCAAAGGCAGAGCCGACCAACTTCTGTGCTGCGTTGGCATGCAAATCTGCGGTGTCAAAATTACCTTCATCAAAAGCAGCTTGGCTTTCAGCAAGTAGCTCATTCGCTGTAGCTAATATTGCTGCCTCAAGGTCTTCGTTTTCAACACTTGGATCAGCAGCAAGAGATGTTATTTTTGCGACTGCCCCTGCTGAGTCACCAGTGCCAAAGGCGTCTGAAATATCTGCCGACAGATCATCACGCACTCCCTGTTGCGCATCTTTAGAAAGTCTCTCCAGATCAGCTTGCAGAGTCTTACGCGCTGAAACTGTCATATCATTTATTGGCAAATTAATTTCAGAACCTGTTGCTCTTTCAAAGACAACATCCTCACCAGCGTCTAATAAATCTGATATCTGTGAAGCCTCTGAGGACGAAAGGCTTGCTTCCATTAGTGTCTCTCTAGTGCCTTCAAAGATGCTTGTTTGCACGCGCTTCTTAGTGGCCCTTACAACACTTGCAGCTTCTGTTTGCTTGCTTACACCAAGACCTTTATTTTCTTTTACATCCACTAAAATTTGATCTAGCGCAGCAAGATCGTTTTCTTGTTCAGCCTTTGAAATACTTAAATTTGTAGACGCAATAAAAACTTCATTGTCAAAAGTGCGTGGATTAAACTTAAGTGATCCAAGCCTGTTTTCATTAGTAGCCGACTGAAAAATATCTGCTGCTGTTTTCTTGGCTAAGTCGTGTTCTGGGCTGCCTTGAGGAAACTGAGACAACTGATTCTTTGCAATTTCAAGAGACTCATTATCAGAATCATTCGCTGCTTTAAGCTGTGTTTTGAAACCTTTTTCTTGTGCCTGAAGAGACACAGACAGAATGGCGTTTTCTGCTGTTTGCAACGCGGCAGCCTCTAGGCTTGGTCGTAGCTGCTGCCCCCTAATATTATCTAGGATTTTCACACCTTCTGCCGAAAACTTGTTTTTAGCAGCAGTTGCATTTGGGCTGGTGTCTTCAAGCAACTTCGGGATTAAAGTCTCCCTAGTGTTTCTATCCAAAGTTTTTAGGTAAATCCGGTCAGCTTGGTCTTGCTCTGCTTTTTGAAAGTTGAAATCAATCCTTGCCTTTTCCTCTTCAAATCTCAGTTTGCTTTGCTGAACACGCATCTCTCCTTCTGAAACAGATCTGCCAGTTCTGCCGATAGTCTCTCCTAGTTGAGTCAAAGCCCTTGCAGGCGCTGCTAAAGCAGCTTCATTTGGTCTAGCCCCCAAACGTCCTGCGGCAAGCTCAACTGGTGACGCCCCTCCCTGATTATACAATGGTACCTTTGGCATTATCCTGTCTCCAACCGACGCTGGTAATCTTGCTGTCTAAGTTCAAAGGCAGCATTTTGCTGGCCCAGTATTTGATTTTGCTGTTGTGAAGAAGCATAACCACCAGCAGCAGAAAGAAGACTGCTAACAGCCTGCATGTTGAAAGCAGCAGCGCGGCTTTGGCCTTCTATTTTTGCCATAGCAGCTTGAGATGCAGCCATCGTTTGCTCAAGAGAACCAGCATACTGGATACGCTGCGCATCACGTTCTGTGCTAAAATATGTGTCAGCTAACGCTTGCAAAGCGCTGCCAGACATCTGCACACCAGATTTTGCTGTGGCAACTCTTTGTATTCCTTTTAGACGCTCGGCTTGTGACCTAACTGCTATCTCTTGATCTGTGCGACGACGCGCCAAAACCTCTGCTTCGTTTTTAGTAACCGCTTGTTGGTACTCACCAAGTTGCTTAGCCTGACGCGCTAAAGCACGATTGCCTTTGAAACCTAAAACACCTTGCGCTACACTTACAGCCGCCGCAACTTCTGACATTACGTTACCCTTGCCATTCTAATATAGTCCTCACCGCGTACACCATATTTACGCATGATCCCCTCATGCTCTAGGCCAAGCCATTCAGCAAATCTTATAGCTGGATGATCTTTGACATGAACGCTTGCTTGCATCCTGCGTAGTTTGTGTTCTTCAAATATAGTATCAACTACACCTTTTGTATAACGCGCAAATGGCGCAGCCCTGCGCTTTGCCTCTGGAGACACCAAAACCCAAAGCTCACCAACCCCAAACCACATAACGTGCGCACCACCAACAGCAAGTATCTCCTCACCATCTACCAGAGTATAACCCACAATATTATCGTGGTTGCATAGCCCTACCCTTGATTCAGGGGTGAACTCATAACCCAACTCAATGTTATGAACATCACTTTCTTGAAACTGTCGCACGTTAAGCATCGAATGTATTAGACCTCCTCATCACTGCTAAGACGGTCATGGGCAACGGCTGAGACTGCCTAATAAATACCCTTGCATCATTATCATAGCCAGATGGGAAAGATATTTCTTTGTCGCCATCAAACATCGGAATAGCTGTGTCCATCGACATAGAACTATCACGAAACGGCAAACGATCAAGATTGCTTTCATCTGGGCCAATCTCTGCACCCACTGTATCTATGAACCGCACTGTTGTGCCATGAATACGCTTTATCTTGCCCTGAGAGACGCCGTCATTGGCTCCAGCTTCCATCCGCAGGGTTTGTACCTTGGAGTCGAAAGAGTAGCCTACATGCACCGTAGAAGCGCTACGATCCAGTGTTATGGCACCACCTGAGACAGTTTTGTCTGCGTGCGCCGATCCATCTGCAAGAATTTGCACCGTCTCCCCCTCAAGATGGTTCAACCCACTTATGGTGGTTGTGGCGCTACTGTCGTATGTCAGACCAGAGTCTACAAAGAACGCATCTGATACATCAGTACCAAACTCAATCTTTTCCATGAACACAATGTGGCGTACAGTTGCGCTGTTGATTGTGCGTTTTACTGACAAGTAAACCTGGTCTTCTTCACCTGATGGTATTGCAGTAATGCTTTCAACCACGCCACTGTTACCAATAGGATGGCTATGCCACCCAACTGTTTGGTTCTGTGGGTCATAAGAAAGGCCAATCAAAACACCATCATTACGCACAAACCATAAGATTAGCTCTGGTTCTTGCTGCCAAATCATATCAGTCAGACCACCACGCGCCAGATGTTCTGCCAAGACGGTTAAATCACGTCCAACAAGACCATCGGTATCTAAGTCAAAGGTAACCTCTTTGACTTTCTCTTGTCCTTTCTGGATCAGGATGGTGCTTGCTCCAGCACGTATCGGGCGCACATTCGATGATCCGAAAGTAGTTTCTCGCAGTACATTTACATTCGTTGGTGTTATAGGTTGTGTGCCTGTACCGCCAGACATCGTAAACTCTGCGCTTGACGTTAGGATTTGCAGAAAGCGTCCCTGTATCATGTGCTTGATGACGTTTACTTGGTCTGAAGCAATCGTCACGTTGATTGCATTGTCATCCACAGTACCAGGAGTGTGGTTCTCAAAGTCAGCCGTGACAGAGCCAAATATTGTTTGCGGTTGAGCCGTAGTGCCAGCAAAAAACAAACGCTCTTCAAAAAAGGCAATGGCTCTTGGAAAGCCGTTACGAATACTAAACGCACCACGCGACCAGTTTGTTGTTCCTGCTGTTGCGTTTGCAGGAAGCACTAAGTCATTGATAACACTATTAACTGAGCTGTTTTGAACGATTGCAGTCGCTGTAGTTGCATTTGTAACAGCGGTAATTTTTACAAAGCCCGTGCCACTGTGTTGGTACTGCCAAGTGTGGTTGCCATAAACTTCTGAGCCAGAAAGATGTACAGGTGCCTGTGCGCCAGTTGACTCGTTAGTTCCTGAATCTGTTTTTTTGTAGACGTTGCCGTTGAAATGAATGATGTCATCTTGTGAGTAATTATCGCTTGTAGACCACTCATCGTGAGATACCTCAATCACATCTCTAAATCTAAATATAGAGCCGACATCCTTAGACGCATCAAACAAATCTGCCGACGCGGTAAGTGTCACCGTGCCAGTGTTTGCGTTTGCTGTAATGGTTGTCGTTGTTGAGTTTTCATCTTCATAAGGCCCATCAATAAAGTCTATGTCAGCTAGCGTAAAGCTAGTTGTCGTAGTTCTTGTTAACTTTGCTGGCTCATGGTCTTTGTGCGCCAAGAACAAAACATCTGCTGACTGCACATGATTTAGCTCAAACACCTCTGTTGCAGAGTATGTGGTTGTTACCTCAACAATCTTACCAGCAGTGCCACCACTGCTGTATGCCGTAAACGCACTGCCGTTGATGCCAGATAATTCAAAAGTATTTGTTGTTTGATTGGCTACTGTAAACTCTCTGTTATTTAGCTCAACCATACCAACAACACTAGAAATGAAAACTCTATCTCCGTTGCTGAATCCATGAGAGTTTGACGTAATGACAACGGGGTTGGCTGCTGTAGCACCCGTAATCGTTTTTGTTGC
>CENV01079722.1_pt1 | contig 24166 bp, 19 predicted proteins | sample 530231 | NCBI WGS metagenome assembly CENV01 (sample SAMEA2619815, study PRJEB7988) | marine metagenome | biome: marine biome (ENVO:00000447); feature: surface water layer (ENVO:00002042); material: "saline water (ENVO:00002010), including plankton (ENVO:xxxxxxxx)" | depth 5 m | reverse complement strand
CTGCAAAGAATATGTCTAATGTTGAGCTCAACATTAGACGTATTCGCGGGGGGAGAGATCGATTTCGAGTGCTTCACGTTCCGCATCGGAGAGATCAGAGAGGCGGCGGTTGAGCATGGCTTCGGCGGTCGAGACGAGTTGCACTACAACAGCGTTGCCGTCGGCAAGTGCCGTATCAATCGCAGGCAGCAGACTCGGCAGCTTCATGGATAGAAGGAGCTGCGCGAAGAAGCGCTGCTTGGTGCCTTCAAACACCGAAAACGCAGCCGATTTGGCACCTGAATTGAGTGTCTCGCCACTGTCAGTGTCGACGATCCGCGTTGCCTCGAGAGCTTCGCGCAGGTTGGCATGAATGATTGCCCAGGCGTCTGCATAGGCGTCATAAACCGCTACTTGGTCGGGGGTCAGGCAATGCTCGAGAATCTCGTACTCAACTCCGGCGAATGAAAGGGCCCTCGCCGCATACAGCCCCAGTGACTTCAGATCGCGCGCAACCAGTTCCATTGCAGCGATACCGCCATCGCGGATATCTGCGACGAAGGCTTCGCGATTGGCAAAAGCCGTCTCGGGACCCCAAAGGCCAAGACGGGTGGCATAGGCGAGATTATTGACGTCGGATGCCCCGGTTGCAGAAGCGTAGAGCACGCGGGCGCGCGCCAGCAGATTCTGGATGCGAACACCGGCAATGCCCTGCTCCGATCCCTTGACCTTACCACGTGAGCCCTCCCCGCCTGCGGCGTTGGCCATCGCATGGGCTTCGTCGAAGACGATGAGCCCGTCGAAGTCCTCCCCTGCCCATTCGAGAATCTGATCGAGCCGGGTCGCGTCGCTTCGACCCGAACGCAGTGTCGGATAAGTCACGAAGAGTATGCCCTCGCGCATCCCGATCGGGACACCGAGCTTCCATTGGCCAAGGGGCTGGACGTCGATGGGAAGGCCGCCGAGCGCGCTCCAGTCGCGGCGGGCATCTTCGAGCAAAGCTTCGTTCTTGGAAATCCAGATGTGGCGCCGTTCGCCCCTCACCCACCGGTCGAGGATGACGGAAGCGACCTGCCGTCCTTTCCCTGCACCAGTTCCGTCACCAAGAAAGTAGCCCATGCGGTAGGCGTGCCCCTCGGCGCTCGCCTTCAAGGCGCAGCCCTTGTCGTCGGGCTCAAACCGTCCCGGCAGATCGCGGGCATGCGCGCTTGCGGCATAGATCAGGGTCTCGGCCTGCGCAGCGGATAGGACGCCCCCAGCAATGAGGCTCGACGGAAGCTGAGGCACCACTTCGGGCACGGGTGCGGTGATCGAACCCATCGCAACGGATTCGACTAGGGGGGTCGGATGCGGGACAGCATCTGCAATTGAGATCCGGCTCGGCCGGTAGGGCAAATAATGCCCAACCTGGCTTTCGATCGGCGCAGGTGCTTCGAGCGGAGTAAAATCAAGCGGCAGGATCGACGGCGCCGCATTGGTTGGATGGACCTTAAGTGGAACTGGTTTCGTCTTGTTCGCAACCAGCCGAAGCGGCAATGCTGGCTTGATGCCGATGCTGGGTCCCGCGGGCAGGCTTACCCGGTCAGGGAGCATATCGATCAGCAGATGAAGCTCAGCAAAGTTTGCCGGCTGGGCGATGATCGGGCTGGTACCATCCTCAGCCTTGTCGAGAATCAGGAGCCGGGTTGAGATTGAGGTGCCCTGCTTGATGAAACCGCGCTCGATCGTCGCGTTGAGGCGCAACGAGAGGGGACCTGCGATCCCGGCGAGGAATTTCGGAAGCTCGAACCATTCGGGCATCACTGCGACCAGGCGGCCACCGGGCAGAAGGCGCTTCCAGGCAGAACGTAAGTGCCGGTCGCCAGTGCGGCTATCGTGGCCCCTCTCGATACCGTGTGAATATGGCGGGTTCATCAGCACCACGCTCGGACCCACGTCGGGCGTCAGAAGTTCGTCGATCAGTTCCCCGTCAAATCCCGTGACTGTCGCCTCCGGAAACACGACGCCCAGGCATTCGCGGCGCAGCGGCGATATCTCGTTGAGAGCAAGACGCGCAGTTGCCTTTGCTGCCCATACGCCCAGCATCCCGGTCCCGGCCGACGGTTCGAGAACCACTTCAGCGGCAGAAATCGCGCATGCCTTTGCAGCCATCCAGGCCAGACGGGGCGGCGTCGCGAATTGTTGCCACTCGATCTGCTCGTCGCTCCGGTTGGACTGGGTCGGGACCAGACCTTCAAGGCGCGTGAAAGCCTCATCGGCAAAGCTGGATGACATTGCAGGTGAGAATTCAGTTGCCTGCGCCAGGAACAGCACCTGCGCCAATTCAAGTGCGGCATGGGCATCGCGTACGGACCAGCGTCCTTCGGCGTCGCTACCGCCGAAGTGATCGGCCATTGTTGCATTCACAGTGAGCCGTGAAATTGCTTGATCTGCAGCGAGCCGCGCGGCCAGCGCCCTCGCCGCTGCCAGCACTTGCGGCTCGGCGGGATCGGAGAATGCGAAAGCGTTATTTGCGTGTGACATGAGAGACCTCCTGAAGAGGCCCGTGTCTGTCCCGGTGGTTTGTCCGGGTGTCCGTTCAGATGGATCCGTCCGGGGGCCTCACAAGGCCCCAAGCCCGCTTTCCTCTCACCAGCATTCAGACCGTAGCTCGGACTGAGCGCATGAGCACATCATTCCAGTCGTCGCCGGTTAGCTCCGGACGCCTGGTGACAATCAGCCGTCCGTCGCAAGCGTAAGCCTCGCGCGCGCGCTCCTCAGCAAGGTGCCCGCCCGCATCATTGTCGACAAAGAGATACAGCTGCCGCACCGATTCCGGGATGGTGGCCAGGCCGAAGCGTTCGTTTCCCAGCGTCGCCCAGCAGGGAACATTGAACATTTGCATCGCTGAGAGGGCCGTTTCGTTTCCTTCTGCGAGGCCAAGGCGCCCCCCATCCGGGTACGCAAAACGCACCGCGCCAGAACCGGGGCTACCTAACGCACGCCTGGGCTGATCGAAAGAAGCCAAGCTGGTTTTGTCGAGGTCAAGGAAGGAGCGGTGCAGCGCCAGAATTCCGGCATCATTGCGCACGGCCGCGACCATCGCGGGTAGAAACCGGACAGCACCCTTTGGCCCCAGCGGCATACGGGGGTGGAAACGCAGCTCTGGCGAAGAAATCGTGATGCCTCTGGACACGAGGTACTTCTCGGCGGGGCTGCCAGCGATGGTCGACGCCTCACGCCAGAGCCTCAGCGCATTGCGATTGGCGACTTCCTCGCGCGGTTCGGCCACGATCGGACCGCTCGTGCCATCGAACAGGTCCGCAATTCGTATTCCGAGCCCGACCATGGCTTCTATCACCGCATCGTTCGTGCAGCCGGCAAAGCAATGAACAAGAATTGCGCGCTTTCCGAGTGTGATGCTTAGCGAAGGAGTGCGGTCGTCGTGGGCCGGGCAGCAGCACATTCCACGCGAACGCGACCAGGCACCGCCCAGCTGCTCGACTATCTTGCGCGCGCGGTTTTCCAGTTGCAGACCTTGGAATTGGGATGATCGGTGTTGGTGCATGGGGGCATCTCCATCGTAACGTGCCTCCACCCGCGCAGCCTCCGCTCTGCGTCGCTGACGTTTCATTTTCCTACATCAGATGTTCTATATATGTTCTTTCCCGATTCGACCACCAAAGGATTCGGGAATGAGACTGAAATGGGCAGTAGTTGCAGGGGCAACGACAGGACTTGGGTCCGTCCTCCCCGCTCACGCGCAGGAGATGGAGCCCCCTCAGATGACCGTTGCCTCGGAGTTGACGACCGACGGCTTCCGCGTTGCAGAAGGAACTGATGGCTTCCTTCTCGTCGAACATGGCATTTGGAGAAAGCCTCCAACGGCCTCGTCCGAGCCGCCGGCTACCGATGCGGGTCGAACCTATCTGCCCTATCGATATCCAAAGCCCCGAGGCAGCGCGCCATCGGGATTCCGTCGGGCAAGCTACCTTCCTCATGTTTACGCTGCTGAGGCTCAATACTCGCTACCAAGCGGCCTTCTCGACGCGCTTGTATGGACGGAGTCCCGATATAATCCTCTGGCGATCAGCAAGGCTGGCGCCGCAGGTTTGGGCCAATTGATGCCAGGTACAGCGCGGGACCTTGGCGTTTCAAATCGCTTCGATCCGATGGCGAACATCTTCGGTGCGGCCAAATATCTACGCCAGATGCTCGACAAGTTCGGGGTAGTTCATCTGGCCCTTGCCGCCTACAATGCAGGTCCCGGCGCCGTCGAACGCGCCGGCGGTGTTCCACGCAATGGCGAGACGCCGGCCTATGTGCGCGAAGTGCTGCGCCATTGGCGTTTTTGAGCGGGGGGCATTGTGAGTGCGGGTCGAATACGTGTGTCGGGGACATTAAGCCATGGCAGGCGCGGAATGATCTTGACTACTGCTGCTGACGATGTCTGGATTATCGAAGGCGATGATGTCGGTGAGGACTTCATCGGATCTACAGTGACCGTTGATGGCGTTGTCGCGGGCATGGATCGGATACGCGCCGACTGGCTCGGGGTGGAGAGTCATTCTTCCTGACTGTCCTGCGGCGGATACTTCGCGACGAGCATTAGAATCTCCTTGCCCCAAAGCGCGAGAGCTTCGCGTTTTTCATTCGTGTACTGATGCCGATGATAGACCCCGGCGACACCAGCCATTGCCGAGCCGGACTGATGATTGAGAACGGCCTCTGAAACGACCAGTGGTATTCCAATCCTCTGCAGTCCGGTCGCCACCGTCCGGCGAATGTCATGCATGGTGAAATGAGCGGCTTCATAGCCGAGTTTCTCGTCCACGCTTGCCCTTATCCGCTTCCAGGCCTTTGACAGCCCACTGACACTGTTTGTGCTGGTGACCTTGGATGCCAGTAGAATTTGGGATTGCTTGTGAGCATCTTCAGGCGCGATCCCAGCGGCCGCGAAGGTGTCGGTGACAACCTCGAGGGCCTGCGCGGATAAAGGCACCACATTTGCCTTGCCGTTTTTCGCTCTATCTCCTGGTACAGTCCAAACTTTCCCCTTGAAGTCGAACTCGTCGCAAGTGGCGTCGAGCACCTCTCCCCGGCGCTGGGCTGTGAGAATTAACATCTGCACAAGATGGCCAAACGGATAGCCATCCTCGACGGCGGCTTGCCACAGTGCAGCGACCTCTCGATCGCTGAGCACCCGGTCGCGAGGCTCGCTCCGTTTTGGGCGCCAGGCGTCCCGGCACGGATTGGCTGGCAGATGTTCAAGTCTGGTGAGCGCCCATGAGTAAAACGTCGAAAGGTGCCGATAAACGATGCGAGCCATCGTCAGGGTTTCCTTGCCCCGCTCAAATGCGATCTTCTCTACGAAACGGCTGACGTCGCTTCGGGTGATCGAATCGGCGAGGCGGTCGCCTAGCTCAGGTTCGATGTACTTGCGGAAAACCCGGTCGAACTCATTCGCGCTCCGCTTTTTGCCGACGATCTGTTGAGCCAGATATGTCTCGTATAGCTCGGCGACGGTGCCGACACCCTTCGATCCCTTCCTCTTCGTTCCCGGCTTTCTGGCGATGCTTTTGCCTTGCTCAACGTCGACGAGCAGATCCCGCGCCTTCCGGCGGGCGTGTGCAAGAGTGAAATTCGGGCCATGCCGCCCGATAGTCACGTTCAACCATTTACCTTGAACGCGCTTACGCAAGATATAAGTTTTGGTGCCGCTCGCTCCCATTCGGAGCCGCAGACCGGTCACGATGCCATCAGCGACCTCAATTTGCCCGCTCGCAGGCGCTTTCAAACCTGCGATCCGAGCATCCGTCAATCCAACTTTGTTCGCCATATGTCCCTGCTACCTTAGGTAGCTTTTTGTAGTGGATACTGGCGAACATTTCAAGAACAATGCGGACTATGAATGCCGGATTTCAGCCGTTTTTGGACGCATGCGGAAGCGCAAGGACCCTCTGATTTCAGCTCTTAATCAGCGGGTCCTAGGTTCGAGCCCTAGTGCGTCCACCATTTTTCTTCCCTCATAATCAAGAGTTTACGTTGAGGCCGGCGACAAGCTTGAGCCGCGGACGGCTCTCGCTGTGGCGTTGTTGTGAGCAGGGCTTTCCAGCCTCTCCTGGGAGCTAGACTTTTCGTGTCCGTGACCCGGTTAATCAGCGGGTCGGCATTGGACTGGAGATGCTTCACCGACATATGCGCGTGACGCCGCATCTCCCGCCGCCTTTGTCGGAACGGCAGGTGAAGGATTTGCAGCCTTGCCCATCAAAGCTGGCAAGCAGCACCCTGCCCACTCGCCCAGTTTGCTTTGACCGTGGCAGTGAGCGGTTCAACTACCAGCCAGCGGCACCCTATACAGAGCGACGCCACCCACCGGATTACACCGTGTAGCCAAACCTTGCAGCCCACGGAGCAAGAGTCGGCAGGACACCGGCAAGATTATCTCGGTAGCCGAGCCAGCGCCCGGACGCGCGGTTGTAGATCGGCTCGACGACCTGCGAATAGCTGGCGGTCTTGATCAACCCGCGTGACCGTGCAGTCTTGCGGTGATCGAGCACTTCGGGATTCCACGGCAAGTCCAGATAGGCGAACAGAGGCCGCAGCACCGCTTCCACGTCCTCGATTAGCTCTTCATAGACCACCCGGCTGACATTGAGGGGCAGGATCGCGTTCGCCTGCTCCCAATGGCGGAAGGTGACATCGTAGAAATTGGACGCATCGTCGATCTGGAGGAAATTCGCCATCGCTGAATTCAGCCGGAAATTGCTCATGAAGCAGCTCAGCACCACATCGCACGGATGGCGCAGTGCCAGGATAATTCGCGCGTCAGGGAACAGCCGGTGGATCAGCGCCGCCTTGTGGAGAAACAAGGGCGACTTATCGATCAGCAACTTGCCCGGGGCCCAATCACACAGCTTTGCAACCTCGGCAAAATAGCGCTCACGGGCCGCGTCGAGCGTCGCCTGGTCAAGACCCTGCAAGGAATCGATGCCGCCAAGCATCTCGTCGACATGGTTGAGCGGCGGTTGCTCCTCCAGCACGACAGTGTCCGGGTGGCCCATCAGCATGGTATCCAGCAGTGTGGTGCCAGAGCGCGGGAAGCCGACCAGAAATACCGGCGAAGGCTGATTGTCGGCGGGCTTGAGCGGGGTCCAGCCATCAACCCATTCGGGCGTCATCGTGCCGATTTCAGTTTCCAGCCGATCGCGCAGGTCCGCTGCGCGTTTTAGCGGATCGCTCGGACTGGCAATCTGCATCCGGTTGGCTTCCTCGAAGCCGGCAAAGGCCTCTGCGCTTCGGCCGAGCCGATCGAGGATCGTTGCGCGAATATGAGCGGAGCGCTGCGGCTCGATTTCGGGCGGAACGGATGAAATAGCGGCAAGCGCTTCATCGAACTTGCGTTCCCGTCGGTATTCGAGAGCGCGCAGGAAGGCGATAGCACCGTCTTCGAGCTCGTTGCCTGTTGCCTTGGCGATCAGCGGGGCAAACATCTCCTCGCGATTGGTATGCTCATACTGAATTGCCAGACCCAGGTAGGCGTCGGTCATGCGTGGGTCGATTTCCAGCGCACGGGTAAAGGCGGCTTCAGACTCGTCGTGCTGATGCAGAATGCCTTTTTCCACCCCCAGCTTGAGCTGCAGCCCGGCGTCGTTGTCATCCAGCGCAACAGCCTGATCCAGCGCTTCGAGAGCCTTTTCGTTGTCCCAGTCACGCTTGGCATTGACGTAAATCTCGTGCCAGGGGCGCGCGTCGTCGGGAAAGTCCGCGGCGGCTTCGCGCAAGATCTGTTCTGCTTCGGCGGCACAATCGGCATCGCGCAGCGCGGATGCCAGATTGAGGCGGGTTGGGATCGACTTGCGGTCCAGCGCCATGGCCGTTTTCAGCGCGCTGACAGCACCGCTGACATCGCCTGTCGCGCTGCAGGCATTGCCGAGATTGTTCCAGCTTTCAAAATCATCCGGCAAGGCCGCGACCACCTGCCTGTATCCCGCGACCGCCTCGGAATAGTTTTCGGTCACCTGGGCGCTGAATGCGCGATAGCGTGCGATCCGGAAGGTTGGATCGCGCTCGGCAAGCTCGCTTGTCGCGATTTCGAATGCCTTGGCATAGTCGCCATGGTCGACCAGCGCGGAAATCAGATTGAGCGCGATCGTCACGTCATCCGGGCGCAGCTCATGGGCGCGATGAAGATGGACGATGGCTGCGGACAGATCTCCGCCCTGCGCCTCGATCATGCCGAGAAAGGCGTTGAGCGCTACTTCGTCACCGCCGTCAGCCAGCGCGGTTTGCGCGATAGTGCGCGCGCCCGCCAGATCGCCCTGACGGGCTGCGGCGATCGCTTGATTAATGGCAGTGGACGTGTCCGCGCCGAGAGAAGAAGGTGTCATAACACAAGCAGCTAAACCAAGTTTGCCGTGCCGTGGCAATGCTGGAACAGCTTCCAGAACATTGCTTCCATTAACACGTGCAACGTTGCCAAGAAAAAGGGGCAGCTGGTCGCGCGACCAGCTGCCCCCAATGTTCTGATGGTATCAGGCTCAGAAGTCGAGCGTGAGACCGACGAACAGATAACGACCCAGAGCGTCATAGGTGCCCGGGTAGGTGTTGCCGTTACACGGACCGGTGGGGCAAAGGTTCGACCCCGCACGTGAGCCACTGCCCGATGTCACCAGCGGGGGCTCGAGATCGAACAGATTGTTCACGCCCAGACGCAACGTGTAACGTTCCTGAAGGACAGCCTTCACCGTCACATCGATATAATCGATTGCATCGATCCGCACGCCCGGATTGAACAGGAAGTCACCATTCAGACTCTGGCTGGGGGAGCTAGCTTCCGACGCAACAGCGCTGATGTGGCGCCACTGGATCGATGCTCCGATGCCATTGTCCATGTCGAAGCCGACGCGGACCTTGTGGCGGTACTTCGGCAGAGGGCCACCAGGCTCGGTGCTACCGCCAGCGCTACACGTCGGACCGTACAGTCCGGCGCAGTCGTATGCCGGGGTCAGGCCGTTATCGACGACATAGCTGTCGAGCAGCGTGCCGACATAGCTGAGGGACGCCCGGCCAAGATCGCCGACATCGTGCCCATAGCTGATCGTGCCTTCGAAGCCCTTGGTCCGCTGCGAGCCGACATTGCCCGGAAGATCGGTGACGTAGCCACCTGGTGTCAGCCACAAGGAACCGGCAGCGTCACGATTTACCAGCCCGCAAGAGACCGGCGTGAACGTGGCCGTTGCGTTGTCGACGCAGTCCGACAGGATCGCATCCTGACCGTAAGACCGGATCGCGTTCTCGATCTTGATGTCATAGTAGTCGAACGTCATCGCGAGCCCGGGGATGTCGCTCGGACGCAGGACGAAACCGGCCGAAATCGTGGTGCCCTTTTCCGGCTGCAGATTGGGGTTGCCGCCAAGCAAGCCGTTGTACTGGCCCGCAGGGTTAGGCGTGGTGCCAGTACCGACAGCCAGGCCCTGCGCGATACAACCATAGTCGGTAGCGGTTATGGGGCTGCCTGCGCACGGATCCGAACTACCGTTCAGGCCCACCGTTGGTGTCAGGAACAGTTCCTGGATATTCGGTGCGCGAACCGCACGGCTGTAGGTACCGCGGAAGCGGATATCGGGGATCGGCGATATTTCCACACCGAACTTGTAGGTATCGGTGTTGTACTTCGTATCGGCGCTCGTCTTGTAATACGAACGGCGATAGCCCGCACTCAGCGTCATGTCATAGATGAAGCTGTCCTGGATCACAGGCAGCTGTGCTTCACCGAAGAACTCGAAAACGCGGAAATTGCCGCTGATCGGAAGCGTGGCGCCGCCCTGACCGGTGAGGTCACCGGTTGCAAAGGCATTGTCGGTGAACAGTTCGAGCGATTCCCGACGATATTCCCCACCAATGTTGACGGCCAAGCCATCACTCGCCCACGGCGAGGTGACACCGTAGTTGGTAAGATCGCCAGTGAACGAAATGTTGGCGACTTGCTCGGTGGTCGAACCGGTCTGGATGCCCTCTGCAGCAAGATAGGCTGCCGCTTCCGGCGATACGCCGCCAGCACCGGAAAATACGTCATACGGCTGACAGTTCGGATCGGAACCGTCGATGACCGAACGGCAAACCGGCTGCCCAAACGTGGCGCTTCCCGTCCGGTTGTCGGTGATCACATTCAGCGCGCGGGTCAGGCGGGCGGCAGACAGTTCGTTGGTATAGACCTGCGTGTATTTGACACGACCGAACTGGTAATAGGCATCGTACGACCATGTGTCGTCCAGATCGCCCTTGGTCCCGATCACACCGCGATAGGTGGTGTGGTTGAGGTTGCTCTGACGCGGGCCACCTTCGACGTTGCGGCGCAGCAGCTGCATGAAGCCCTGATTGTAGGCGGTGCCCTGCGAGTCGAAGAACACGACCGGCGGAGCACTCGGATCCTGATTATAGCCCGCCGACTGCGCGGTGGGGAAGTTACCGATAAAGCCGTTGATCAGGTTGTCGCTATCGCAGATCACTGCCAGCTGTTGGGCGGAAATCAGCGGGTTGTCGCAGTTGACGGTCAGCGTGTTGCCGAAATCGCCCGACGGCGCAATCTGGGCGACGGTTGTGTCGTCCATGAACATGAACTCAAGATACGGCTTGAGCATGTCGTTCACTTCGTAATTGATGAAGGCACCGGCTGTATAGCGCTCATCAGGACGCTGATAGTAGTTCGTCGGAGCGAAGTTGAAACGCTCGGTCGAATTGTTGAAGGCACCATTCGGCCCAAAAGTGTACACCGTCGAGGTGCCAGTCGTCACAGCGGTATCGAACAACAGCGCCGTACCCGGAGCATTGGTCAGCGAACCGCCGCACTGCGGCGTGCCGCTGCGCGTGTTCTGCAGAACACAGGCGCTGTAATCGCGCGAGCTTTGTGCCACTGCGTTGACCTTGCGATAGCCGGCATAGGCCATGGCATGACCCTTGCCGCCGTCAAAGCTGCCGCCCAAAGAGATGGTGCCGTCGAACGAATTGCCATCTGACGAACTGCCCGTGGGATAATCAAAACCAGCGAAGCCTGCATTCTGGCGTGCATCGAGCAGCGGGGGCAGCAACTTGTTGCGATTGTTGTGCTGGTAGAAGCCATTGTTGAGATCGATACGCAGACCTTCAAAATCGGTATCGATAATGAAGTTGACGACACCCGAGACGGCATCTGCACCATAAACCGACGACGCGCCGCCGGTCAGAACTTCAACGCGCTTGAGCATCGATGCGGGGATGATGTTGATGTCGGCAGCCGAGCTGCCCGTCGGACCAGGCTCACCCGGGACGATGCGGCGGCCATTGACCAGCGCCAGCGTGCGTGCGGCGCCAAGGCCACGCAAATCAACCGTAGCCGTGCCGTCTGCGCCGTTGGCGAGCGAGGATGTCTGGCCAGCGACGACCGAGGGAAGAGAATTCAGCAGGTCTTCGATACGGGTGGTGCCCTGAGACTCGATCTCATCGGCGCCAACAACGGTGACCGGGCTAACAGCTTCGAGGTTCGGCTGCGGAATGCGCGAACCGGTGACGATGATCTGCGATGATTCATCGACTTCTGAATCGACACTCTGCGCGAAAGATGGCGCGGCCTGCATCGTCGTAACGATGGCAAGCGTTGATGCCGTTAGTTTGATAAAGGAGCAAGTTTTCACGATAGTCCCTTTCGTGAAAGTAAATGGATAGTGCGAGTAGCCCCCAATGATGGACCAGGGCCCAACGCCGAGTGCAGGCGGCCCCTATGCGCTGTGGCGAAAGTTGGTTTCAATCGGAAACACCCGGTTTCGTATGTAATTTTCTGAATTGTGGCAAATCAGTTACATATGCCATCAAACCAGTTGAAGGGATCATGGCTAGCCAAAAGGTGGACGTCGGACAGTCAAGCCGCACGGCATTGGTTTGCTGAGCGAAATGCGACCAAATAGGGCTCGCGGACAGTGGCCTCAGCCGTTGGTGTTCCTGTCTAGCAACTCGTCAGCCGGGGCCGTCGCAAGGCACCGCCCCGGTGTGCGCGAAACGACTCGATGCTTCTGGCAATCTGAAGGAATTCCTTAGCGCCTGATGCATAGAGGCAATCATTCAGGACCTTTGGAGAACACAAACATGATAAGGCAGTGCCATGCTGCAGTGGCGATCCTGAGTGTGCTAGCCACCTCAGCTTGCAATCAAGCTCAGAGCCCGGAAGACGACACCGACTTCGTTGAAGCGGGTTTGTGCTCAAAGGGTCTGGTGTTTGTCCAATATCCAAAATCTGAACCGGAATTCGTACCTGCCTGGGGCATCCGCTTTCCCGGAGCCACACTCAATCGAAAAGTCTTGCAGTGCATTGAGGGCAAGCCACATCGAGCCTCCGCCGTATTCAAAGCGGATGAAAGCCTAGACACCGTGTCGGCTTACTTCGACGAACTGGTCAGGTCCGGCGATCTAGCGCCAACAAGGTCGAGCAAGGGAATATCGGGAGCTTCATACGTTATGGAGACAAACTGCGGTGGCAATAGCGTAATAAGGCTGAGAAAGGCTGGCGTTTACAACGGCCCAGAAGCTACGGAAATAAGCTACCAGATTGCCTACTGCTCTGAACCGGAGTGAGCAGCAGGTGGTCCAAGCCCGGGGGCGTCCACCATCCTCCCCTCCCCGGTAGCCGCAAAATGGCGGTTCCGTTTGCCTCCGGCCTCCTGTAGGCCCCGGCAAAATTGGGAAAGGAGAGTTGGGGCAATGTCGATCCTTGCAGGCCGTGTGGCCGTCGTCACAGGTGCGAGTTCGGGTATTGGTGAGGCTTGCGCTGTCGAGTTCGTCAACCGCGGAGCCAAGGTGGTGCTTGCCGCACGCCGGGTCGAGCGGCTTGAAGGGCTCGTGGCGAAGATCGAGGGCATGGGCGGTGAGGCGCTCGCCGTGGCTACCGACGTCACCGACGAGGATGCGGTCGCCAATCTGTTCGCACAAGCAGTGGCCAAGTTCGGCTCGGTCGATGTGCTGGTCAACAATGCCGGTATCGCCGAGAATACGCCGGTGCAGGACACCAGCCTCGAGCAGTGGTCGCAGGTCATCAACACCAACCTGACCAGCGCCTTCCTTTGCGCCAAGCACGCCTGGCCGATTTTCCTCAAGGGCGGGCATGGGCGCATCGTGAACGTGGGCTCGATTTCCTCCAAGGTCCCGCGTTCGGAGTGCCCGTCTTACACCGCCAGCAAGTACGGACTGGCCGGGCTTACCCACGCACTCGCCGTCGACGGGCGCGACAGCAATATTGCGGTGTCGATCTTCCACCCCGGCATTGTCGCCACCGAGATTATGCCAGGGTCTGTGAAGCTGCCCGATAACTTCGCCGCCACACCTGAAGAGGCGGCGGGAATCATCGTGCACATGTGCGATATGCCCGATCACCTCAACTTCTATGAAGCGCTGATGGTGCAGAACAAGCTGCCCTTCCTCGGCCGCGGCTAAGGCTCCGATGTCGGCGGATCTTGCCTGCTGGAACATTGCCGATCTGCGCCGCAAGGCGAAGGCGCGCCTTCCACTCGGCATCTGGGAATATCTCGAACGCGGTGTCGAAGACGAGACCGGCATGGATCGCAACCGTGCCGCTCTCGATGCGCTTACCTTCGTGCCGCGCGTGGGGCGCAATGTCGAACAGGTCGATCTCTCGACCACGCTGTTGGGTGGCGAGAGCGCCCTGCCCTTAGCCATCGGCCCCACCGGCGCTGCCGGGTTGATCCACTACAACGGCGATATTGCGCTGGCGCGTGCGGCCCGTGCGGCGGGCATTCCCTTCACCATTTCCAGCGCCAGCACCCTCGATCTTGAGAAGATCGTTGCCGAGGCCGGGCGGGTCTGGTTCCAACTCTATCTCTGGCAAAACCGCGAGCTTTCGTTCGACGTGGTGCGCCGCGCGCAGGATGCAGGGTGCGACACCCTGTTTGTCACGCTCGACCTGCCGGTGGCGCCCAACCGCGAATACCTGATGCGCAACGGTTTCGGTATTCCCTTCAAACCCAATCGGCGGAATGTGGTCGACGTGATGACACACCCGCGTTGGTTGCTTGGGGTGATCGGGCAATATGTGCTGCGCGAGGGCAAGATGCCGCAACAGGCGAACCTGCCACCGCACCTGCGCCACTCGATCGGCAAGGGCGGCATGCCCGGCGCGCAGTTCAAGCAGGACGACCTCGATTGGGACGGGATTGCCGAATTGCGCGCGATGTGGCGCGGCAAGATGATCTTGAAAGGTGTGCTGCACCCCGAAGATGCGGTTCTGGCGGCTAACCTTGGCGTGGACGGCGTGATCGTTTCCAACCACGGTGGGCGGGCGCTCGACTATTCGATCGCCGCGATCGAGGCGCTGCCGGCAGTGATAGAGGCGGCGGGCGATAGGCTTGAGGTTTGGTACGACAGCGGCGTCCGGCGCGGCAGCGATGTGGTCAAGGCGCTGGCTCTCGGGGCAAAGGGCGTGCTGGTCGGCCGGGCGACGCTTTATGGGCTTGCCGCTGGAGGTGAAGCCGGGGTCGCCCGCGCTATCGACCTCCTTGCGCAGGAGCTGCGGCGAACAATGGCCTATCTCGGCGTCACCAGCGTGGGAGCGCTGGATCAGGCGGTGTTTGGCCCCGGCGCACACCCACCCCAGATTGGCGCTTGATCACACCGAATGTGATGTGTAGGAATTCATCACATTGAAATGTGATTTGGGAAAGCTCTATGTCTGATCAGGTTCTCGCGAAGGTTCTCTCCCTCATTGGCGAAGGCAAGATGACCCGTGCTGGCCTGGCCCGCGCTGCAGGCCTGCACGCCAATACGCTGCGCGATTGCACCGAGCCGGGCTGGAACCCCACCGCTGAAACGCTCGGTAAGCTGGATCGCTTCCTTTCCGAAAATGATGACAGCCCGGTGCTGGTGGGGATCGAAGAGCTGATCGAGGAAGCGCGCAACGGGCGCATGTTCATCCTTGTCGATGACGAGGACCGCGAGAACGAAGGCGACCTCATTATCCCGGCGCAGATGGCAACGCCCGATGCGATCAACTTCATGGCCACTCACGGCCGCGGGCTGATCTGCCTCGCGCTCTCCAAGACCCGGGTCGATGCGCTCGGGCTGGAGCTGATGAGCCGCAAGAACCGCACCCGCCACGAAACCGCCTTCACCGTCGCTATCGAAGCGCGCGAGGGTGTCACCACCGGGATCAGCGCTGCCGACCGTGCGCGAACCATTTCGGTTGCTATCGACGCTTCCAAAGGCCCCGACGATATCGTCACTCCCGGCCATGTGTTTCCGCTGGTAGCGCGCGAGGGCGGCGTGTTGGTGCGCGCCGGGCATACCGAGGCCGCGGTCGATATTGCGCGGCTTGCGGGACTGAACCCCAGCGGGGCGATCTGCGAGATCATGAACGAGGACGGGACCATGGCCCGCTTCGACCAGTTGCTCGCTTTCGCCCGCAAGCACCAGCTCAAGATCGGCACGATCCGCGACCTGATCGCCTACCGCCGCCAGAACGACAACCTTATCGAGAAGCGCGGGGAAGCGCGGTTTACCAGCCGCTGGGGCGACGATTGGCGCGCGGTCAGCATCTGGAACAAGGCTGCCCGAAACGAGACACTGGCGCTGGTCAAAGGCCATATCGATCCCGACAAGCCGACATTGGTGCGAATCCACGCGCTATCGCTGTTCGATGATGTGTTTGCGCACAAGAGTGAGCGTTCGGGCCTGCTCGAAGGTGCGATGCGCGCCATTGCCGAGGAAGGTGCTGGCGTCGTGGTTCTCATCAATCGGCCCTCCCACGAATATGCTTCGCGTGCGATCCGCTCGCTTGAGCCCCGTCCGCAAGAGGGTGAAGAGGAGCAGCGCGATTACGGCGTCGGCGCACAGATCCTCACCGAGCTTGGCGTGCGCGACATGATCCTGCTTACCAACACCTCGCACTCGCTGGTCGGCCTTGACGGCTATGGCCTGTCGATTGTCGGGGAGCGCCCAATTCCCAGTGGAGTAGAATGACCATGGCCCGTTTCCTCATCGTCGAAGCCCGCTTCTACGACCATCTGAACGACCTGCTGATTGCCGGCGCCCGCGCCGCTCTGGAGGAGGCTGGACACAGCGTTGAGGTGCTCACCGTGCCCGGTGCACTCGAGGTGCCCGGGGCGATTGCGCTCGCCGTCGAAAGCGGGCGGTATGATGGCTTTGTCGCTATCGGGGTGGTGATCCGCGGCGAGACCTACCACTTCGAAATCGTCGCCGGAGAAAGCGCACGGGCGATCATGGCGCTGACCATCGACGGACTGGCGATTGGCAACGGCATCCTCACTGTCGAAAACGACGAGCAGGCGCTGGTTCGGGCCGATCCGGCGCAGAAGAACAAGGGCGGCGAGGCGGCACAGGCCGCTATGCGACTGCTTGAATTGCAGGAGCAGTTTCAGTGAGCGCACACCCCTCGTTCGGTGGCCTGCCCATCGTTCTGGGCGGGAACGTGTTCGGCTTCACAGCCGATGAAGATGCGAGCTTTGCCGTGCTCGACCGGTTTTACGAAGCCGGTGGCCGGATGGTCGATACGGCGCAGGGCTATTCTGCGTGGGTTCCCGGCCATGTTGGCGGCGAAAGCGAGACGGTGATCGGCAAGTGGCTATCCTCGCGAGGGGTGCGCTCCGAGATGCTGATTGCCACGAAGACTGGCATGCGCGCCGAGCCTGGTGATCTCGCCCAAGCCAAGGTCCGCGCTGAGTTGGATAAGAGCCTCGACCGGCTGCAGACTGACTATGTCGACCTTTACTATGCACACCGTGACGAAGAGCAGACCCCGCAGGCCGAGGCCGCAGCCGGGTTCGGCGCGCTGGTGGCCGAGGGCAAGGTGCGCGAACTGGGCGCATCGAATTATTCTGCCGCGCGCCTGCGCTCATTGAACGACGCTGCCGATGCTGCTGGGACTGCGCGGTTCACCGTCTTGCAGAACGAATATAATCTGGTGGTCCGCGATGGCTTCGATGGCGAACTTCGGGCCTATTGCGAAGAGGCTGGGATCGTCCACTTCCCGTGGTTCGGCCTTGCAGCGGGCTTTCTCACGGGGAAGTACCGGAGCCGCGAAGACCTCGAAAAGCACAACCGTGGATCAAGCATCGAGCGGTTTTTCGACAAGGGGCTGACAGTCCTGCCCGTGCTTGATGCGGTGGTGCAGGAAACCGGTGCGAGCCATGGGGCTGTGGCGCTGGCCTGGCTTGCCGCCCAGCCCGGCATCACTGCGCCGATTGCCAGTGCCAGCAAGCCCGAACAGCTCGACCTGCATTTCGAGGCTCTGAAGCTCGAATTGAGCGACGACCAGCTTGCCAGGCTTACTGCAATCAGCGCCTGAACTTATCGAGCGCTAAGGCGTTAGGCCGAACGGAAGCGCTACGGCGCCCCGCCCGGCCTGACGGTGTTGGTCGTTCAGCCGCCCAGCCGACCGAAGCAGCCCTTGCCCGCATAGCGCGCGCCGCTGCCCAGCTCTTCCTCAATGCGGATCAGCTGGTTGTACTTCGCCAGCCGGTCCGACCGCGCAAGCGAGCCGGTCTTGATCTGGCCGCAGTTGGTAGCAACCGCCAGATCGGCAATGGTCGAGTCCTCGGTCTCGCCCGAACGGTGGCTCATCACATTGGTGTAGCCCGCCCGGTGTGCGATCTCGACCGCTTCCAGCGTCTCGGTCAGCGAACCGATCTGGTTCACCTTTACCAGCATCGAGTTAGCAAGGCCCTGCTCGATGCCCATGGTCAGGCGCTTGGGGTTGGTCACGAACAGGTCGTCGCCCACCAGCTGCACCTTGTCACCGATCAGGTCGGTCAGCGCCTTCCAGCCATCGAAGTCGTCCTCGGCCATGCCGTCCTCGATCGAGGTGATCGGATAGTCGGCGCAGAGCTTGGCGAGATATTCGGCCATCTCCTGCGAGTTAAGCGAAAGCTGCTCGCCAGCCAGATCGTAGCGGCCATCGGAGAAGAACTCGGTCGAAGCACAGTCGAGCGCGAGCACGATGTCTTCACCCGGCTTGAACCCGGCCTTCTCGATCGAGGCCATGATGAAGTCGAGCGCGTCGCGCGTGCCGGCCAAGTTCGGCGCGAAGCCGCCCTCATCGCCGACCGAGGTCGACAGCCCCTTCTCGGCAAGGCCCTTCTTCAGCGTGTGGAAGATCTCCGCGCCCCAGCGCACGCCTTCGGCCAGCGTTTCCGCGCCGACGGGCATGATCATGAATTCCTGCACGTCAATCGGGTTATCGGCATGTTCGCCGCCGTTGACGATGTTCATCATCGGGGTCGGCAGCACGTGGGCCGAAACACCGCCGACATAGGAATAGAGCGGCAGACCGCGCGCATTGGCGGCGGCCTTGGCAGCGGCGAGGCTCACACCGAGGATGGCGTTGGCGCCAAGTCGCGCCTTGTTGGCGGTGCCGTCCAGCTCGATCATGGCATAGTCGAGGTCGCGCTGGTCTTCCGCGTCGAGGCCGAGCAGCGCGTCGGCAATCTCGGTGTTGACCGCGTCGACCGCCTTCAGAACGCCCTTGCCCAGATAGCGGCCCTTCTCGCCGTCGCGCAGTTCCACAGCTTCATGTGCACCAGTCGATGCGCCCGAGGGCACTGCCGCGCGGCCGAAGCTGCCGTCTTCCAGCAGGATATCGACCTCGACCGTGGGGTTGCCCCGGCTGTCGAGGATTTCGCGGCCGTGGATGTCGATAATGGCGGTCATTTCTACGCGCTCCAAAGTAATGTGTTTGGTTGTTGTTGGCCTCCTATGCGGCGGAACATTCGAGGGCAAGACGCGTTGGAGACTTGAAAGCGGGTGTATTAGGATCATAATACCCCCAGAAGATCGAACGTGCTCGCCGGAAGTCATGTCCGGAAGGCACTCCGCAAGAAAGGGAATATCATGGCTCCTACTCAGAAGACCCAAGCTCCCAAGTCTGCCACCGCCACCGCCGTCACTGCGCCTGAGCCGACCGCCACCACCGGAACCGACGAGGCGAAGTCGCGCTTCAACGCCGCCATTGGCGAAGCCAAGGCCGGTGCCGCCGCGCTGAAGGGCGAAGCCAGCGCGCGTGGACACGACATGGCCGACGACGCCAAGGCCCGTGCGGGCGATCTTGCTGTCGAAGGCAAGGCCAAGGCGAGCGATGCGCTCGTCAGCCTGTCGAAGCTGGTGGACGAGAACGCCGCCGTGATCGACGAGAAGTTTGGCGCGAAATATGGCGACTATGCCCGCCGTGCTTCGGGCTACCTCTCGGATTCGGCCAAGACGCTGAACGAGAAGAGCTACGAAGAACTGGGCGAGGATGCCCGTGAGGCGATCCGCAAGAGCCCGGCGACCGCTGTCGGCGTTGCCGCCCTTGCCGGTTTCCTGGTTTCGCGTCTGTTCCGTCGTTGACGCGTGGCTGCCAGCACGCCTGACCCATCCGCAGAGCCCGGCTCTGATTTCGACGATCAGCCGGGGTACACGCAGCAAGGCTCGCCTGACTCAGATTCTGGCGAGCCTTTCTCGCGTGTCTTGGCCGAGGATATCGGCGCCCTCGCCAACGATGCGCTCAACTATTTCGATGCCGAAGTTGCCTTTCAGAAAAGTCGTCTGCGGTTGGCTGGCAATCGGCTCGGCATCGCCATTGCGCTCGGGATCGTTGCCATCGTGCTCGTCCTGTTGGCAGCGATTGGCCTTACTATCGGCCTCCTGATTGCGCTTATCCCGCTGGTGACGGCATGGGGGGCGACCATCATTGTCGTCGGTCTCTTGCTGCTCCTCGCGTATATTTCGGTGCTTGGTGCAAAAGGCGCGGTCGGATCGATCAAGCGTGCTTTTGCGCCGGACGATCCAGTGGCGGAGGATGACGCCGATGCCTGATCTCGAAAGCCAGCTGCAGGAAGACCGGATGCTGCGCGATGCCGCCCGTGCGCTGGTCCTTGCCGACATTGCCCATGTGAAGCGGGAAGTGGGTGCCGGCGAGGAAGACGGCCCCGATCTGTCATCGCGCGCACGCGATCTGGCCGACGATGCCCGCGACTATGTGTCAGGTCATCGGTTCCAGGTCGGAACTGTGGTCGCCGCGCTTGTTGCCGCCGTCGTGCTGTGGCTTCTGCGCGAACCTATCGCCGCTATCGTGCGTAATGTTCTGGAAAGTGACGGCGAAGTGGACGCTGACACGGAACAAGTAGGCGATGAAGACCGTTCTGCAGATGAACCAGAAATTCCAGCGGAGACACAAGCATGAGCGATGACAAGCGCGCAGCTCTAAAAGAGCGGATCGAAGCAGCCCAGGATAGCGAGGCTGCGCGCCGCGCCAAGAAAATGGGCGAAAGCGCCAAGGCCGGTGCGGTCGATGCGAAAGACAAGTTCACCGCCTTCGCCAAGGAGCATCCGGTCACTACGGTGGCTGGCGGTGTTGTCGCTGGCATGTTGATCGCGAGCATGTTCAAGGGACCGCGCCGCGCGGCCGCACGCACCGGAGCCAAGGCCGCTGGCTTTGCCGCAATGGGCAGTGAAATGGCCATGGGCTTCCTCTCTGAACTGCGCGACAATGCCGAACACGCGGGCGAGGAAGGCAAGCGCAAGCTCGCTGATTTGAGCGATAGCGCAGGCGACACCGCCCGGCGCGTGCGCCGCGAGGCGAAGTATCGCGCAGGCACTGCTGGTGACAATGCACGGATCGCCGGGCGTGAGGTCGGCAAGTCGATCATGCGGGCGCTAAAGCTGCACTAGGCTTGGCTGAGGGCCATTTGCAGCCTTGCGCCGTGCGAGCCAGACGATAGAGCGGATGGAAATCCTCTCCTCTAGCAGAAAGGCTGCCTTAAATGCCCACGTCCGAACAACTTCTGCACCTCGTCATTGGAGGCCGGGTCAAGGATCCCCGCTCGGTCGAGTTCCAGGATCTGAAGGACATCCACGTTGTCGGCTTCTATCCCGACTTTGCCAGCGCACAGGAAGCCTGGCGCGGTTGGGCGCAGCGCACCGTGGACGATGCGGAAATGAAGTATGTGATCGTGCATCTGCACAAGCTGTTCGAGCCGTCGCTCGAAGACTGAACAAACAAAAAGGCCCGGATCAACGTCCGGGCCTTTTTCTTATCAGATGAATTCGATCTTCTCGATCAGGTAGAACTTTTCGCCTGAGGGCACAGTCACCTCGACCTCATCGCCGAGCGACTTGCCGATCAGGGCGCGGGCCAGCGGGCTTTCGTAGGAAACACGGCCCTGCTTGGCATCGCTCTCGGCCATGCCGACGATCTGATAAGTCGAGGCCTTGTCGTCCTCGTCAAGCACGGTGACGGTGGCGCCGAACACCACCCGGTCACCCGAAAGCGTGGTCGGATCGATGATCTGAGCACGGCTAACCTTGTCCTCGATCTCGGAAATTTGCGCTTCGACCTGGCCCTGCCGCTCTTTCGCGGCATGGTATTCGGCATTTTCCGAAAGATCGCCGTGGGCGCGGGCTTCCTCGATCGCGTCGACGATCCGGGGGCGCTCATCCCGCAAAGCCTTTAAATCGGCGGTCAGCTTCTCGTAGCCTTCCGCCAGCATCGGCACCTTTTCCATCGTAATCCCTGTCCAGTCCGTCCTCGCCCGTCAAAGCAGCTCCCTCCGCCCGAATGGCGGAACAGCGAGCCTGCTTTGTTGGGGAAAGCCTATCTCTGTGATTAGCTATAATAGTCCTGCAACGATCGCACTTCAAGATCGCTCACTTTTACAGTGACAATAGCCTGGGCTGCGGCCGCCGAAGCAGCAGCAGTCGTGTAATAAGGCACCTTCATCTGAAGCGCCGATGCGCGGATAGACTGGCTGTCCTTGTGGCTCTGCCAACCCTCGGTTGTGTTGAACACTAGCGCCACCTCGCCATCGACGATCCGGTCCACAATGTGCGGGCGTCCCTGCGCGACCTTGTTCACCAGCTCCACGTCGAGGCCCTGCTCGGCGAGGTAGGCCTGGGTGCCGCCAGTGGCGATCACCGAGAACCCGGCTTTGATCAGCGCTTTCACCGGCGCAACGATATGCGCCTTGTCGCTGTCTTTCACCGAAACGAACAGCGTGCCGCTTTCCGGCAGGCGCGAGCCTTCGGCGATTTGCGACTTGATGAACGCGGTCGCAAAATCGCGGTCGATCCCCATCACCTCGCCGGTCGACTTCATCTCCGGAGTGAGCACAGGGTCCGAACCGGGGAAGCGTGCGAACGGGAACACCGCTTCCTTCACCGCCACATAGTCCAACTCGCGCTTGATCGGCGGCAGGTCGGCCAGCTTCTCGCCCGCCATCACCCGCGCGGCGATCTTGGCGATCTGCGAGCCGGTCGCCTTGGCGACGAAGGGCACCGTGCGGCTCGCGCGCGGGTTGACTTCGATCAGATAAACGTCGCCGTCCTTCACCGCGAACTGCACGTTCATGAGGCCCAGCACGCCAAGCCCGTTGGCCAGCGCCATGGCTTGCCGCTCCATCTCGTCGATGATCGGTTGCGGCAGGCTGTAAGGCGGCAGCGAGCAGGCGCTGTCGCCCGAGTGGACGCCGGCCTCCTCGATATGCTGCATCACGCCGGCGATCACGACCTGCTCGCCGTCGCACAGGGCGTCAACGTCGCATTCGATCGCATCGCGCAGATACTGGTCGACCAGCACCGGGCTCTCACCCGAGACCTGCACCGCGGTCGCGATGTAGTTTTCGAGCTGCTCGTCGGAATCAACGATTTCCATCGCCCGTCCGCCGAGCACATAGGACGGGCGCAGCAATACCGGGTAACCGATGCGGTGCGCCACGGCGAGCGCCTCTTCGCCGCTGTGGGCGATGCCGTTTTCGGGCTGCATCAGGTTCAGCTTGTCGACCAGCTTGGCAAAGCGTTCGCGGTCTTCGGCAAGGTCGATAGCGTCGGGTGTGGTGCCCAGGATCGGAATGCCCGCCTCTTCCAGCGCGCTCGCCAGCTTCAACGGCGTCTGTCCACCGAACTGCACGATCACGCCCTTGAGCGTGCCCTTGGTCTGCTCGACGCGCAGGATTTCGAGCACGTCTTCTGCGGTGAGCGGCTCGAAATAGAGGCGATCGGAGGTGTCGTAGTCGGTCGAAACCGTCTCCGGGTTGCAGTTGACCATGATCGTTTCGTAGCCAGCCTCGGCCAGCGCGAAGCAGGCGTGGACGCAGCAATAGTCGAACTCGATGCCCTGCCCGATCCGGTTCGGTCCGCCACCGAGGATCACGACCTTCTCGCGATCCGAAGGGAAAGCCTCATCCTCTGGCTCGCCGAAGCTGGGAGCCTCGTAGGTCGAATACATGTAGGGCGTGATCGCCTCGAATTCGGCCGCGCAGCTGTCGATCCGCTTGAACACGGGGAAAACGCCGAGCTTGTGGCGCAGTGCGCGCACCTCGTCCTCGCTGGTGGCCCCGGCCATCGCGCGCAAGGCATCGTGCAGCAGGCCCGAACGCTTGGCCTGCGTTTCGCCAAGCCCGCCTGCGACATTGACCGAGCGCACCGCCAGCGTGGCGAGCCGCTTGTCAGAAAAGCCCATGGCCTTGAGCTTGCGTAGGCCGTCGGCATCGTTCGGCAGGCCTTCGGTCGCCACCTTCTTCTCGGCTGCGATGATTTCTTCGATGTGGCGCAGGAACCAGCGGTCGTAATGGGTGATGCCGTGGATATCCTCCACGCTGAAGCCCTCGCGGAAGGCTTGCGCGACGCAGAGCAGCCGCTCGGGCGTCGCCCGGCTCAGCGCAGCGGTGATCACGTCGTGGCTCGCGCCCTCGATCTCGACTACGCGGTTGAACCCGTCGAGCCCGGTTTCGAGCCCGCGCAGCGCCTTCTGCATCGATTCCTTGAAGTTGCGGCCAATCGCCATCACCTCGCCGACCGACTTCATCGCGGTCGAAAGCAGCGGCTCGGCGCCCTTGAACTTCTCGAAGGCAAAGCGGGGGATCTTGGTGACGACATAGTCGATGGTCGGCTCGAAGCTGGCAGGCGTCGCGCCGGTGATCTCGTTGGTGATCTCGTCCAGCGTGTAGCCGACCGCCAGCTTGGCGGCGACGCGCGCGATGGGGAAGCCGGTCGCCTTCGAAGCCAGCGCCGAACTGCGCGAGACGCGCGGGTTCATCTCGATCACGATCAGGCGGCCATCGGCGGGGTTCACGGCGAACTGCACGTTCGATCCGCCCGTTTCAACCCCGATCTCACGCAGCACCGCGATGCTGGCGTTGCGCATGATCTGGTATTCCTTGTCGGTCAGCGTCAGCGCCGG
>CENV01068756.1_pt1 | contig 24329 bp, 20 predicted proteins | sample 530231 | NCBI WGS metagenome assembly CENV01 (sample SAMEA2619815, study PRJEB7988) | marine metagenome | biome: marine biome (ENVO:00000447); feature: surface water layer (ENVO:00002042); material: "saline water (ENVO:00002010), including plankton (ENVO:xxxxxxxx)" | depth 5 m | reverse complement strand
AGGTCCAGCAGATCGGAGCGCGGCACCGGCAGGAACAGGCTCTTGGGCAGGTGCTGGCGAACGCTCTTCTTGAGCTTGTCGGCTTCGTTTTCCAGCTGCGACATCTGCTGCTGAATCTGCTCGACCTTCTCCCAGTCTTCGGCCATGACCGCCTGGAATAGCGGCACCAGGTTCGCTGCACATTCGTGCGACTTGGCCATATGCTGTTGCATCGGGCCGATTGGCGAACGTCCGAACAAGCTGACGAAAGGATTGACTGGCATAGGGTATGGCCCCGGCTTGAAAGAGGCGGCAAGTATACGGACAGGCCATCACGCCTGCTACCGTGCGTCATCAGGCTGCAACATCCACACATCATAGGCACCCAGTCGGCACCATGCAGAAAGAAACCGAAATCAAGCTACGCGCCAGCCGCGAAACCCTGCTCGCCCTGCGCGATCATCCGCTGCTGAAGAAGCGCAACAAGAGTGGCTGGTCGCGCCATGAGCTGTTCAACCAGTATTACGACACCGCCGAGCGCGACCTCGCCCAGGCCCGCGTCGCGCTGCGCCTGCGCCGCGACGGCGAGCAGTTTATCCAGACCCTGAAAAGCCGCGGCCAGAGCGTCGCCGGGCTTTCCGAGCGCAACGAGTGGGACTGGTATCTGGACAAGGCCAAGCTCGACACCAAGAAGCTTGGCGACGACTGCTGGCCGGCCAGCCTCGCCGAGCTGGACAAGAAAAGTCTCAAGCCGATCTTCACCACCGACTTCGTGCGCGAGAAAGCCGAAATTGCCTGGGGCCGCGGCAAGACCAAGGTGGTGATCGAGGCGGCGCTGGATCTGGGCCAGGTCAAGGCCGGCAAGCAGTCCGAGGAAATCTGCGAGCTGGAGCTCGAGCTGCGCCAGGGCGATCCGGAAGCGCTGCTGGAATTGGCGGCCGAGCTGGCCGCCGACCTGCCGCTGATGCCCTGCGACATCAGCAAGGCCGAGCGCGGCTATCGCCTGCATGACGCCGATGGCTACAACCTGCAGCTGCCGGCGCCGGCACTCGACGCTACGATGCCGCTGGACGACGCGGTGGTAGCCCTCGGCTGGCAGCTGCTGGGCAACAGCCAGCGTCTGGCTGAGCAGTACCGCTTCAATGGCCGCTGGAAACTGCTGAGTGACTGGCTGCAGCAGCTGATCGAGCTGCGCGCCCTGCTCGGCAGCCTCGGCCAGGCCGCCCCGCGCACCAGCAGTCGTGAGCTGCGTGAACTGCTCGACGCGCTGATCCAGGACTGGCGCCCACGGGTCGAAGCCGGCCAGGACGATGAAGGCGTGCGCAAGGCCGCACCAGTGCAGTTCGCCGAGGAACTGGGCCAGACCCGCTGGGGCCTGCTGTCGCTGAAAGCCTCGCTCTGGCTGCTGCAGCGCAGCTGGACCGAAGGCCGCAATGCGCGCGGCGATCGCCAGGGCGCTGCCGAGCTGGGCAAGTGGCTGCTGCATCTGCTGGCGGAAGAAGCCAAGGCCCTGCAACTGCCGCGCTACCAGCAACAACCCGAAGACCTCGCCGAACAGAGCCCGCGCATGGAGCGCCTGCTGGTCTGGCTGCATCTGGCCCGCAGCGTGCTGGAGTTGCCGGAAGTCGATCGACTGTACGGCGAGCTGGCCAAGCTGCATGAGCTGGCTCGCCAGCCCATCGACGAGCAAGCGCTGGAAATGCGCGTCGAGCAGGCGCACCTGGTCTGGACGCTCAAGGCCTGGAAGCAGCTGGAGAAATAACGCCCCAGACGGCGCAAGCTGCTCAAAGTTGAACCCCGGCGGCAGACAACGCCGGGGCTTTAGCGGCAAGCTTGGCTTTTCCCGCCGCTGCGTCGAAGGAATCCCATGTCCGTGCTGAACTCGCCCTCCCAGGACCGCCCTCTCGATCTCGCCGATCTGTTGCGCGAGTTGGTCGCCCAGGGGCGGGTCGCGCAGGACAGCGCCGAACAATGCCTGACGGTCCGCCGCAGCGCGGTGGCCAACCAGCAGCATCCGCTGGAATTCCTCGCCGCGCAGCAGCTTGATGATCTGCAGCGGCCGGGCAAGAAGCTCGATCTGGAAACACTGACCGTCTGGCTGGCGGAACGCGCCGGTCAGCCGTATCTGCGCATCGACCCGCTGAAGATCGACGTCGCCGCCGTCACCCCACTGATGTCCTATGCCTTCGCCCAGCGCCACAGCATTCTCGCAGTGGCGGTGGACAGCAGCGCCGTCACCATCGCCAGCAGCCAGCCCTTCGTGCACGGCTGGGAAGCCAACCTGACCCACGTGCTCAAGCGCCCGATCAAGCGCGTGGTGGCCAACCCGAGCGACATTCAGCGCTTCACCGTCGAGTTCTACCGCCTGGCCAAGTCGGTCAGCGGCGCCAGTGGTACCGATCAGAAAATCAGCGGCGTCGGCAATTTCGAGCAGCTGCTCAACCTCGGCGCCAGCGATCAGGAACCGGACGCCAACGACTCGCACATCGTCAACATCGTCGACTGGCTGTTCCAGTACGCCTTCCAGCAACGCGCCAGCGATATCCACATCGAGCCGCGTCGCGAGCAGGGCTCGGTACGCTTTCGCATCGACGGCGTGCTGCACAACGTCTATCAGTTTCCGCCACAGGTGACGATGGCGGTGGTCAGCCGACTAAAGTCTCTCGGCCGGATGAACGTCGCCGAGAAGCGCAAACCGCAGGATGGCCGGGTCAAGACCAAGACGCCGGAAGGCGGCGAAGTCGAGCTGCGCCTGTCGACGCTGCCAACGGCATTCGGCGAGAAGATGGTGATGCGTATCTTCGACCCCGAAGTGCTGCTCAAGGGCTTCGACCAGCTGGGCTTTTCCGCTGACGACCTGCGCCGCTGGCAGAGCATGACCGGCCAGCCCAACGGCATCATCCTCGTCACCGGGCCGACCGGCTCGGGCAAGACCACCACGCTCTACACCACGCTCAAGCAGCTGGCGACGCCCGAGGTGAACGTCTGCACCATCGAGGACCCGATCGAGATGATTGAGGGCGCCTTCAACCAGATGCAGGTGCAGCACAACATCGATCTGACCTTCGCCAGCGGCGTGCGCGCGCTGATGCGTCAGGACCCAGACATCATCATGGTCGGCGAGATCCGCGACCTGGAAACCGCCGAGATGGCCATCCAGGCCGCACTGACCGGCCACCTGGTGCTCTCCACCCTGCACACCAACGACGCGCCCAGCGCGATCACCCGCTTGCTGGAACTGGGCGTGCCGCACTACCTGCTCAAGGCCACACTGCTCGGCGTCATGGCCCAGCGTCTGGTGCGCACGCTGTGCCCGCACTGCAAGGCGCCGATGCAGCTGGATGCAGACGACTGGAGCGCATTGACCAAACCCTGGAACGCCCCGCTGCCGACCACCGCGCAACGGGCGGTAGGCTGCCTGGAATGCCGCGACACTGGTTTCCGCGGTCGCGCCGGGGTCTACGAGATCATGCTGCTGAACGACGCGATCAAGCCGCTGATCACCGCCGACACCGACATCGTCGCCCTGCGCCGCCAGGCCTTCAAGGATGGCATGCGCAGCCTGCGCCTCTCAGGCGCCCAGAAGATCGCCGCCGGCCTCACCACCGTGGAAGAAGTGCTGCGGGTGACGCCGCAGAGCGAGCAGAAATAGCCGGAGGCTAGAGGCGTTTGTAGGGTAGATGTCGCTTTTTACATCCACCACAACTCCGCCCGGTGGATCGGTGAAGCGCGATCCACCCTACGCCAGCTCGGACCGCACCTGCGTCAGTGCCCGCAGTCGCGCCGATGACGCCGACCCTTGCGACGATCCGAATGCTGCATCAGCCGCCCGAACGTGCAGCGAGAATGGTCGCCACCTGGTTGGGCTTGCAGTTGAGATACGCCGAGGATTGCAGCCATTGCTGGTCGGGGTACCAGGAGAACATGAACTGGCCGCCCTTGAGGCTATCGACCACCATCCGCGCCACCTCAGGCCGTACCGCCGGGCAGCCCTGGCTGCGGCCGATGCGGCCCTGGGTGGCGATCCAGGAAGGATTCACGTAAGCCGCCGGGTGGATGACGATGGCGCGCTCGCGGGCGCGGTCATTGATACCCGGCTCCAATCCGTCCATGCGCAGCGAGTAGCCATGCTTGCCGCTGTAGCTTTCGGCGGTGCGGAACAGACCGATGCTGGACTGGTGACTGCCAACCGTATTGGAGAACTGCGTGGCGTGGTTGTCGCCGGACTTCTGGCCATGGGCGACCAGGTCCTCGAGCAACAGCTCCTCCTTTTCCAGGTCGAAGATCCACAGCCGTCGCTCGCTGGAAGGCAGCGAAAAATCGATCACCGCCAGACGCTGGGCAGCACTTGCACCGTTGTTGACGGCGCATTGCATGGCCGCGACGGCGTGGGTCAGAACCTGGCGGTCGAGCGTTGGCGCCAATCGGGCCAGGCTGTCGACCATCGGCTGATAGGTTGCACCGGCCGCCCAGACAGGCGAAGCGAGAACGAAAAGTCCCGCCGCCAGGCAGGCACGTCGAAGCATGGACATCATCGAGCAAGCAACCTCGTCGGGCCCGGCCTGACGACTTCCTGTCTGGCCGGCGCCGCATACTCGCTGCCGAACACAGCAGCAGCGCAACGAAGCCGGGCGGGACGAACGTGCGCCCAATGCCCGGCAGGATATGTTTTTATGGGCCCGAAAGAATGCCGGCAGACACCGGAACGGCGGCCCTACAGGCGCGCAGTCTAGCAGTCACGGGAATGGCCTGGAGCGATAAATTGTTCAAAAAATGTGCATTTCGTCTTGCCGTCTGGCTCTGCCTCGCCCCGATCGCGGCCTCGGCAGAGCCGCTCGTCGCGTCGCCGACGCCGCTCGAAACCGCGCTGATGAGCCTGCCAGAGCGCTGCACGGCGATGCCGGACAGGCTGGAACCAGAGGCGCTGCAGCGACTGTCGGCATTCTATGCAGCCGTGCATCACCAGCCGGTGTGGAATTCCTATGCGACGCTCGACGGCCTGCTGCAGCAGCTCGCGCAACTGGCCGATGACGGTCTGGACCCGGCGCAATATCAGCCGGCGCGCATACGCGAGCAGCTCTATCAGTCGTCGACCGCGCCGCTGCATCGCGAATGCGCTGACATCCTCACCAGCCACGCCTATCTGGAAGCGCTGCACCATCTGGCCCGTGGTCGCCTGCGCCAGGCCGATGTCGAGCAGATCTGGCGCAGCCCCGACGCCGCGGAGCGCGACGATAGCCAGCAATTGCTGCAGATCGCCGTGCAGGGCCTTACCGATCTGCCGCAGGCCTTCGAGCGCGCCCGCCCGGCCCTTGCGCTGTACCGCGACTTGCGCGCCGCCTATGCGCGGTTGCGCCTGGCGCCGCTGCCCGCCTGGCGGCCATTGCCGGACGGCACGACGCTGCGACCCGGAATGAGCGATGAACGTGTGCCGCTGCTGCGCGAAATACTGCTCGCCGGCGCCGCCAGTACGGCGGCGCTGGAGCCGCGCTACGACGACGAGCTGCTCGAGGCGGTGCGCCGCTTTCAGACGCGACATGGTCTGGAAACCGACGGCGTGATCGGCGCCGGCACTCTGGCTGCATTGAACGTCAGCCCGGCCAGCCGTCTCGATCAGGTGCGTATCAATCTGGAGCGCCTGCGCTGGATCAGCCGTGACCTCGAGCCGCAATCGCTGCTGGTGGATATCGCCGGCGCACGGCTGATCTACTATCGCGACAGCTGCCCGTTCTGGCAGACGCGTACCCAGGTCGGCCGCCAGGCGCGGCAGACGCCGCCGCTGAAATCGCAGATCACCCGACTCACGCTCAACCCCACCTGGACCGTACCTCCGACCATCCTGCAGCAGGACAAGCTGCCGTTGATCCGCAAGGACGCCGGCTACCTCGCGCGTCACGGGATGCGCGTGCTCGATGCCCAGGGCAACGACCTGGACCCGGCCAGCATCGACTGGCATGCACCGCGCAACATCATGCTGCGCCAGGAGGCAGGTCCGGCCAATCCGCTCGGACAGGTGGCAATCCGCTTCGCCAACCCGTTCTCGGTGTACCTGCACGATACGCCGAGCAAGCCGCTGTTCGATCTCAGCGAGCGTGCCCTCAGCTCCGGCTGCGTGCGCGTCGAAGGGGCGCTGCAGCTGGTCGATCTGCTACTCGACGAAGACGAGCGCGAGACTGTTGCCAGACTGCTGCAGACCGGCAAGACCCACGAGTACCGCCTGACGCGCCGCACGCCGATCCTGATGGCCTACTGGACCGCGGCCGTCGACGACACCGGCCAGCTGCGCTATCGCCCGGACATTTACCAGCGCGATGCCGCGCTCCTCAGGGCGCTGGACGCGGCGCGTTAGCGCAACGCTGACGACCCAGTGCGGGCACCCGCGCGGCGTTCCGTTCGTCGGGAGTTTCGTCGCCTGCTGCCTGAACCAAGCAGGCTCGGCGTAGTCTTTTGCTGACCGCTCGACACACCCGCCGCTGAAGGGTGGTCGACTGACAGACCCGTCTGAATTACTCAGTGCCATGGATAGCCGAGCAGGACACCTTGAACGCCGAACACAGCGCCCTCACAGCGACCTGGAATGAAGCTGAACGGCTGATCGCATTGGCTCGTTATGCCGCGCTCGACGCCTCGTGCGACGCGGAGCTGGATGAGCTTGCCGCCATGGCTGCGGACCTCTGTGCCTGTCCGGCGGCGGCGATCCATTTCATCGATGACCAATACCAGTACTGCAAGGGCGCCTTCGCGCTCCAGCGCGAGCCCGTTCCGCTCGCGCGCTCGCTCTGTGCCCGCGCGATCCTGCAATCCGAGCCGCTAATCACCAGGCAAAGCGGCGAGCTCAGCGCGCCCGTGGAAATGCCACGTCTTGCCGCAGGCGAGCCCGCACACTTCTATGCCGCGGCTATCCTGCGCGACGACGATGGCCTGCCGCTGGGTACGCTGTGCGTCTGCGACCGCCAGCCACGCGAGCTCTCGCCGCGTCAGGGTGCGCAACTGCAGGCAGTGGCACGTCAGGTCATGGCGCTGCTGGAACTGCGGCGTTTGCGCGGCGAAGACGCGCGCAGCCGCCAGATCATCGACAGCGCCCAGGACTACGCCATTCTCGCCAGCGACCCGCGCGGGTGCATCACCAGCTGGAACAGCGGTGCGCAGCGCATGCTCGGCTGGACTGCCAAAGAGATGATTGGCCAGCCACTCGCCCGCATCTTCACCGAAGAGGATTGCGCACAACACGCCCCTGAGCAGGAAATGCGCACGGCAAGCGAGAAAGGCAGCGCCATCGATGAACGCTGGCACCAGCGCAAGGACGGTTCCCGCTTCTGGGCCAGTGGAGTGCTTACCCCGCTTTTGCACGACGGCAAGCCGCAGGGCTTCGTCAAAATTCTCCGCGATTTGACCGAAGCGCGGCTGCAGCAGAGCTTCGCCCGGGAAATGGAGGAGCGCTACCGCACGCTGGTCGACCTCAGTCCACAGGTGGTCTGGCAATGCGATGCCGATGGCAGCCTGAGCTATTGCAACAGCTACTGGTGCGAATTCACCGGCCTGGACGAGCAGCAATCACGTGGCGACGGCTGGCTTGTCGCGGTCTCCGCGAACGATCGCCAGCGTACGGCCGAACAATGGCAGGCCGCGCTGCAACGCCAACTACCGTTCAAGCTCGAACTGCCCCTGCGCGACATCGATGGCCAGCCGCGATGGTTCCAGGTCAGCGCCGCACCGATCTACGATGCCGACGGACAATTGCTGCACTGGGTCTGCGTGGCCCAGGACGTCGACAGCCGCCGGCGCTCGGAGATGCAGCGGCTGGAGAGCGAAGCCTTCACCCGCCTGTTGCTGGATTCGGCCAACGAAGGTTTCTACTCCATCGACCGCGGCGGCATGGTCACCCTGTGCAACGATGCCTTCCTCAACCTGCTGGGCTTCACCAGCCGCGAGGAAGTGCTAGGCCGCCAGCTGCACCATGTGATCCATCACAGCCATCCGGACGGCAGCCCCTACCCGGTGCAGGACTGCCCGATCCAGCACACCGCCACGACCGGCGAACCACGCCACGTCGAGCACGAACTGTTCTTCCGCGTCGACGGCAGCAGCCTGCCGGTGGAATACCGGGTCGCGCCGATCTACCGCGACGGCGAGCTGCAGGGCGCCATCTGCACCTTCAGCGACATCAGTGAGCGCACCCAGCACCAGGCATTGCAGGCCTTTCTTCTCGAACTGAGCGATTGCCTGCAGGCTTGCAGCGAGCGGGTCGATGTCTGCTGCGTACTCGACCAGCGCCTGGCCCGGCTGACGCACTGTGACTGCATCGCCTGGGGGACCGTGAAGGACGGCACGCTGGCCGTGAAACAGGAATGGCTGGCTGTGGATGCTCCGAGCCGGATAGGGCGCCATAGCCTGGAAGCGGAAGCTGCCGGTTTCATCGACCGCCTGCCAGACGAAAACCTGGTCGTGCTCGAGGAAGACACGTCAGGCAGTGACTCGCTGCTGCAACATCTGGCCGCCCGCTCGGTCCTGTTCACCGAGTTGCCAGGTGTCGAGTCCGGCACCCAGCCCGCGCTGCTCATGTTCATCCGCAGCCAGCCGCTGCCGTGGAGCCCGGATGACATAGGCCTGGCGCGCGAGGTGCTGGAGCGCATCCGTGCCGCGGCCGAGCGCATGCGGGCCAGCAAGGCCCTGCGCGAAGCCGAGCAGCGCATCAGCCTCGCCAACGAGATCGCCTCGATCGGCGTCTGGGAATACCGCGACAGCCATCATTCGCTGCACTGGGACGCACAACTCAAGGCCATGGCCGGGCTGGCGCCGGATGAGCCGGGGCTGGGTGTGCACGAGATTCTTGCGCGGATCCATCCGGACGACCGCAGCGTGCTGCTCAAGGCGCTGGGCGATACCCTTGCGGGACGTGGCGACGGCGAGTTCCAGCTCGACTACCGCATCTTCGATACCCGCATCGGCGAGTTCGTCTGGCTCGCCAATCGTGGCCGCCGGCTCGTCGATTCCAGCGGCATGGTGCGCATCCTCGGTACCGCACGCAACATCACCGCCGAACGCAACGCTGCCGAACGCATGCTGCGCATGAACGAGATGCTCGAAGAGCAGATCAAGGATCGCCAGCAGGCCGAACAGCGCCAGACCGCGCTGATCGAACTGGGCGACCTGCTGCGCGAGCAGCACGACAGCCAGACCATCGCGCATGCCGCGGTGAGCGTGATCGGCCGCACCATCGGTGTTTCCCGAGTGCTGTTCGCCAGTGTCGATGCGCCGAGCCAGAGCGCCACCATCGAGCGCTACTGGAGCGACGGCAGTTCGGACAGCAGCAGCGAAGTGGTGCATTTCGCCGATTACGGCGATTTCTTCTATGACCTGCAGGAAAACGAACTGGTCGTGATCGAGGACGTGCTGCACGATGCCCGCACCGCCAGCCATGCGGAGAACTTTGCCGAAAGCCAGATCCGCAGCATCGTCTGCGTCCCGCTGTTCGAGCAGGGCCGCATTTCCGCCGTGATGATGCTGCTCGAAGAACAGCCGCGCGGCTGGCTCGACGACGACATCTCGTTCATCCGCGAAGTCGCCGACCGCGCCTGGACCGCCGATGAGCGCATGCGCGCCGAACGCGCATTGCGGGAGAGCGAAGAGCAGTTCCGCACCCTCGCCGACAACATGAGCCAGTTCGCCTGGATGGCCGACCCCAGCGGCCACATCTACTGGTACAACAAGCGCTGGTACGACTACACCGGCACCACCGACGAAGCCATGCGCGCCCTTGGCTGGCGCACGGTGAACCACCCGGACCATCATGAGCGAGTCAGCGCCTCGATGAAGCGCGCCTTTGCCATCGGCTCGATCTGGGAAGAAACCTTTCCGTTGCGCGGCAAGGACGGCAAGTACCGCTGGTTCCTCTCCCGCGCGCTGCCGATTCGCGACGACTTCGGCCAGGTTACCCACTGGTTCGGCACCAATACTGATGTCACTGCCCAGGTTGCCGCCGAAGAGGCGCTGCGCGAACTCAACGACAGCCTCGAGCGCCGGGTCGCCGAACGTACCCGCGAGCTGGCGGCGATTAACAGCCGGCTGCACATCGAGATGGCCGAGCGCGAGCGCGCCGAGGAAGCGCTGCGCCACGCGCAGAAGATGGAAGCCATCGGGCAGCTCACCGGCGGCCTTGCGCACGACTTCAACAACATGCTGACCGGCGTGCTCGGCGCGCTCGACCTGATCCAGCGGCGTGTCGCCGGCGGCAATACCGGCGATCTCGACCGCTACATCGACGCCGCGACCACCTCGGCCAACCGTGCCGCGGCGCTGACCCATCGCCTGCTGGCCTTTGCCCGTCGCCAGTCGCTGGACCCCAAACCGGTCGACGTGAACCTGTTGGTGGTGTCGATGGAGGACATGCTGCGTCGCACCATGGGCGAGCACATCCGTCTGGAAGTCGAGCTGCAGGCAGATGCCTGGCTTGCTTATACCGACGGCCACCAGCTGGAGAACGCCCTGCTCAACCTGGTGATCAACGCCCGGGATGCCATGCCCAACGGCGGGCGTCTCGGGGTGAACACGCGCAATGTGCGGATTCAACAGCGCCAGCCGGACGCCCCGGAACCGGGCGACTACGTGGTGCTGAGCGTCACCGACAACGGCTCCGGCATGTCGGCGCAGACCATTGCCAAGGCGTTCGACCCCTTCTTCACCACCAAGCCGATCGGCCAGGGCACCGGCCTCGGCCTGTCGATGGTCTACGGCTTCGCCAAGCAGACCGGCGGCCACGTACGCATCGACAGCACGCTGGGCGAAGGCACACAGATCATCCTCTACCTGCCGCGCAACGAAGCCCAGGACGAGCTACCGCCCTCCGCGTCGCAAGCGACCGAAACGCCCAGTGCGACGAACGGCGAGATCGTGCTGGTGGTGGAGGACGAAGCCGCCGTGCGCATGCTCGTCGTGGAGGTGCTGCAGGAGCTGGGCTATCAGGTGCTGGAAGCGGTCGACGCGAACGGCGCTCTACCCTATCTGCACGGCGATCAGCGCCTCGACCTGCTGGTCACCGATTTCGGCCTGCCCGGCCTGAATGGGCGGCAGCTGGTGGAAAGCGCGCGACAGCACCGTCCCGAACTGAAGGTGCTGTTCATCACCGGCTACGTGCCGGACGACGAGATGCGTAACGACTTCCTCGCCCCCGGCATGGATATCCTCGCCAAACCCTTCAGCATCGACATCCTCGCCGCGCGCATCCGGCGCCTGATCGACGGGCGTGACTAGCGGCAACCGGAACTCTCCTTCGCGCCTCGCACTCTCAGAAGAACCATAGCAAGGAGGTTTCCGCTCATGCGCAAGACACTTTTCGCAGCGTTCACCCTGGCCATGGTGCCCGTAGGCAGTGCCATGGCCGACGGCCTGGTCCGCGACATTCTCTCCTCGGGTGCGACCACCGCGTCCACTTACATGACGTTCAAGGACGACAAGCTGGTGATACCCGCTCGCGAGGATGCCGGCAGCTTTGTGGCCAGCAACGGCGAAATCCGCGGCCCGTATCTGGAAGCCATGCTGCAGCAACTGCGCAGCGAGCAGCCGCAGCTGAAGGCCACCGACATGGAGCTGGCCAGCGCGATCCTCGCCGCCGAACAGCTTCAATAGCGGCACGCTGAATCCATTCACGCACTCATTGAGGTCAGTTCATGAAGAAGAGCGCTTCCGCCGTCTGGCAAGGCGGCCTGAAAGACGGCAAGGGCACCATCAGCACTCAGAGCGGTGCACTGAAGGACAATCCCTACGGCTTCAACACTCGCTTCGAAGACACGCCGGGGACCAACCCGGAAGAGCTGATCGGCGCGGCCCATGCCGGCTGCTTCTCGATGGCCCTGTCGATGATGCTGGGCCAGGCTGGGCTGACCGCCGAACGCATCGACACCCGCGCCGAGGTCACGCTCGACAAGGATGGCGAAGGCTTCAGCATCACGGCGATCGATCTCACCCTAAAGGCGCGGATTCCAGGCGCGGATGACGCGCAGTTCCAGCAGATCGCCAATCAGGCGAAGGAAGGCTGCCCGGTGTCCAAGGTACTCAACGCCCGCATCAGCCTGAACGCGACGCTGGAAGGCTGACCGCTGCTCCATTGCGCGAAGCTCGGGCGAAAAAAAACGCCACACCGTTGCCGGAGTGGCGTTTTCGCATCCGGGGCAGCTATCAGCCGCGGATGTTGTAGATGTCCTTCTCGTTCAGCTCGGCGTATTCATACAGCCGCTTGAGATAGGCACTCTGCTGTTCCCACACCTTGGCCGCCACTGGATCGGCGTTGGCGGAGGCGTCGACCACTTCGGCCGCCACTTCCTTCAGGCGGGCCAGCACTTCGTCCGGCAGACGACGCACTTCGACGCCCTGCTCGCGCAGCTGCTCAAGCGCTTCCATGTTCTTGGCGTTGTAGTCATCGAGCATGTCGCCGTTGACGTCACGCGCCGCGGCACGAACGATGGCCTTCAAATCATCCGGCAGGGTTTCCCAGGCCTTGAGATTCACATCCAGCTCGAAGGTGACGTTCGGCTCCTGCCAGCCCGGGGTGTAGTAGTACTTGGAAGCCTTGTGCAGGCCCAGGGCGAGGTCGTTGTATGGGCCGATCCACTCGGTGGCGTCGATCGCGCCGGTCTGCAAGGCGGTGAAGATCTCGCCAGCCGGCATGTTCACCACGGTACCACCCATCTTGGTCAGCACTTCGCCGCCCAGGCCCGGGGTACGCATCTTCAGGCCCTTGAAGTCTTCGACCGAGTTGATTTCCTTGTTGAACCAACCGGCGGTCTGCACGCCAGTCGCGCCACAGGCCATCGGCAGTACGCCGTAGGGCTTGTAGACCTCTTCCCACAGCTGCATGCCGCCGCCACGATGCAGCCAGGCATTCATTTCCTGCGCGTTCGGGCCGAACGGCAGGGCGCAGAAGAACTGCGCGGCCGGGACCTTGCCTTTCCAGTAGTAAGGTGCGCCATGACCCATTTCGGCGGTGCCGCGCGATACCGCGTCGAACACTTCCAGCGCCGGGACCAGTTCGCCGGCGGCATAGACCTTGACCTTCAGCCGGCCACCGCTCATTTCGTTGACCAGATTGGCGAAGCGCTCGGCACCGACGCCTACGCCAGGGAAGTTCTTCGGCCAGGAGGTGACCATCTTCCAGTTGAATGTCTGCTGCTCGCTGGCCTGCGTGCTTTCGCCCGCTGCCGGTTTCTCGCTCTTGTCATTGCAGCCAGCCAGAGCGGTGGCCGCCAGGCCTACGCCCGCGGCGGTGAGAATGTCACGACGTTTCATGAGGTTACTCCTTGTTATTTGTTCTTATTGCGCAACGGCAAGGCTACGCTTTTTGCCGGACCGCCTTGCGCCTTTCGTTCCGTTTCGAGTCCCTGAGTCAGGCTGACCGCTGGCTCGTACGGCGAAACCTGCGCCGGAAATGCATGCGCCACTCCGGGCTCGACTAACATTAGAGCCTCCAGCGCCTCAAGCCTAGCGCATAAGCTAAAAGTCGTAGGCCGATTGCTGCAAAGCGCCAGTACTGCAAGAATCGCCCTCTCCCGCCAACCTTGCGTCTACTAGAAGGACTAAAAATGTCCCACAGCCTCCCGCCCCCGCTGCGCGTGGCTGGCCTCATCGATGCGTTCAACATGCGCCTCGGCCAGCTCTGTGCCTGGATCACCCTGTTTCTCGTCATCGGTACCGCCGTCGTGGTGGTCCTGCGCTACGGTTTCGGCATCGGCGCCATCGCCCTGCAGGAAGCAGTGATGTACGGCCATGCGCTGGTGTTCATGGGCGCCGCCGCCTGGACCCTGCAACGCAACGGCCACGTTCGCGTCGACATCTTCTATCAGAAGTTCAGCAGTCGCAGGCAGACCGCCGTCGACGGCCTCGGCCACCTGCTTTTCCTGCTGCCGGTCTGCCTGTTCCTTGGCTGGAACAGCTGGGACTACGTCAGCAGCTCCTGGGCGACGCACGAAGGCTCCAACGAGTCGGGCGGGCTGAAGTTCGTCTACCTGCAGAAGAGCATCATCCTGCTGCTGGTCGGCAGCCTCGCCCTGCAGGGTCTTTCCGACCTGATCAAGGCCGGCTACCGCCTGGCCGGTCGTTTGCCTGAAGCAGAGCAGGAGGTGAAGCATGGGTGAGATCATGGCCATCCTGCTGTTCATCAGCATCTGCTTCGCCCTGATGTCCGGGTACCCGGTCGCCTTCACCCTTGGCGGCATGGCACTCCTGTTCGCAGGCATTGGCGTGGTCACCGGCTCGTTCGACGTGGGTTATCTGCACGCGTTGCCGAACCGCATCTTCGGCATCATGAACAACCAGACGATGCTGGCGGTACCGCTATTCGTCTTCATGGGCGTGATGCTGGAGAAATCGCGCGTCGCCGAAGACCTGCTGGAATCGATGTCGCGGCTGTTCGGCACCATGCGCGGCGGCCTGGCGATTTCGGTCTGCGTGGTCGGTGCGCTGCTCGCCGCGAGCACCGGCATCGTCGGCGCCACCGTGGTCACCATGGGCCTGCTGGCACTGCCGACCATGCTGCGTCGCGGCTACGACCCGGCCATCGCGACCGGCACCCTGGCCGCCACCGGCACCCTCGGCCAGATCATTCCGCCTTCGATCATTCTGGTTCTGCTCGGCGACGTGATGTCCAGCGCCTTCCAGCAGGCGCAGCTGAAGATGGGCATCTTTTCGCCGAAGACAGTGTCGGTCGGCGACCTGTTCGTCGGCGCGCTGATTCCCGGCCTCGTGCTGGTTGGCATGTACATCCTCTACCTCATCGCGGTAGCGATCTTCCAGCCGAAGAAGCTGCCCGCCTTGCCGCAGGAAGAACTGGGCCCGATCGAATGGGGCAAGCTGATCGGCGCGCTGCTGCCACCGCTGGCGCTGATCACTGCCGTGCTTGGCTCGATTCTGGCGGGCTATGCGACTCCGACCGAGGCTGCAGCGATCGGCGCCCTGGGCGCGACCTTGCTGTCGATCGCCAAGGGTCAGCTGAATTTCGCCCAGCTCAAGCAGGTAGCTTTCGGCACCACCGAAATCACCTCGATGGTGTTCCTCATCCTCATCGGTGCGTCGCTGTTCTCCCTGGTGTTCCGCGGCTTTGGCGGTGAAGCGCTGATCGAAGACGCGCTGCATTCGCTGCCTGGCGGTGTGCTCGGCGCCTTCCTGGTGGTGATGCTGGTCATCTTCCTGCTGGGCTTCATTCTCGACTTCATCGAAATCATCTTCGTGGTGGTGCCCATCGTCGGCCCGATCCTGCTGGCCATGGGCCTGGACCCGGTCTGGCTCGGCGTGATGTTCGCCATCAACCTGCAGACGTCGTTCCTCACCCCGCCCTTCGGCTTCTCGCTGTTCTACCTGCGCGGCGTCACGCCCCGCAGCGTACCGACCAGCGTGATGTACAAGGGCGTGCTGCCGTTCATCCTGATCCAGATCGGCATGCTGGTGGTGGCCTACATATGGCCTGGACTCGTTACCTGGCTGCCGGAACAGGTCTACGGCCAGTAACTGCAAATGCAACGCCCGTCCTCGACGGGCGTTGTGCTTACTGGCGCAGCATGCCGCTACAATCGGCACCCGCCCGAACACCTGCCTGCTGATGACTGCCTCCCCTTCCCTGCTCGAACGCTTCCAGGCACTCGACCGTTTCCTGAGCGCGCACCAGGCTCTCTGGCGTCCGCGTCCATTCGTCTGCCGAAGCCTGCCCTGGGAAAACGACTACCCGGAGCTCGCCGCCTGGCTCCGGGCACGCTCGCTGGCCGACGCCGAAGCTGCGCACAACCAACCAAGCGAACTTGCCGCACCAGCGCCTTTCCCGCAGCTGGCTGAACTCGCCGGGGAACTGAGCCAGATCGACGAACTGCCCGCAAGCGAGCCACCGGGTGTGGCTCATCGCCAGAAACTCGACATACCGGGACGCAAATCGGCGCAGATCCAGGCGTTCGGCGCGCGTCTGCACTTTCGCGAAACGCCGCGGCACTGGCTCGACTGGTGCTCGGGTAAGGGTCATCTCGGCCGGCATCTGGCCAGAAACGGCGCGGCACTGACCTGCCTTGAGTGGGACGAAGCGCTGGTCAACGCCGGCGACAAGCTGAGCGAACGACTCGGCGTCGACGCGACGCACCGCTGCCAGGATGTGCTGGCTTCCGATGCTGGGGAGCAGCTGCACGCCACGCATACGCCAGTCGCCCTGCATGCCTGCGGCGACCTCCATGTTCGCCTGCTGCAACTGGCCGTCGCCAAACAATGCCGCCAGCTTGCGGTGGCACCCTGCTGCTACAACCGCATCACCGATGAGCACTACATCCCACTGTCACAGACAGCCGGCGCTTCGTCCTTGCAGCTCACGCGCGATGACCTCGGTTTGCCCTTGAGCGAAACCGTCACCGCGGGCGCACGCGAACGGCGCAACCGCGACCAGTCCATGGCCTGGCGCCTGGGCTTCGACATCCTGCAGCGCCACCTGCGCCAGCAGGACGAATACCTGCCGACCCCGTCGCTGCCCGGCGCCTGGCTGAAGAAAGACTTCGCCGACTACTGCCGCGACCTCGCCACGCTCAAGCAACTACCCGCGCCCGGTGACGAGGACTGGCCGGCACTGGAGCGCACAGGCTGGCAGCGCCTAGCCGAAGTTCGCAACCTGGAACTGGTGCGCGGCCTGTTCCGCCGCCCGCTCGAACTCTGGCTGTTGCTCGACCGAGCATTACTGCTGGAAGAACAGGGCTACCGCGTTCGCCTGGGCACCTTCTGCCCCAGCCAACTGACGCCGCGCAACCTGCTCTTGCTCGCCGAACTCGACGCGCCCGCGCAGAATGTGAAGCGGCCTGAATAAGCCACTGCAAGTCACCGTAACCAAACGGTTTACTCGCCGCGCGCAATGGATATAATGGCGACCCTCAAATGCCGGTATAGCTCAGCTGGTAGAGCAACTGACTTGTAATCAGTAGGTCCCGGGTTCGACTCCTGGTGCCGGCACCATCTAAACGTTTCATGCAGTGCCAAGCAGTGTCATGAATCCCCCACAAAGCCCGCCTCGTGCGGGCTTTGTGTTTCATGCAGTGCCATCCAGCTTCATCCAAGCGCTTGCATTCTGAGTACCCGTGTAAGTACCTTTAGGCTGTTCAACTAACCTTGGGTACTCAGCATGCCTCTGACGGCCTTGCAGGTGAAGAGCGCCGCACCACGCGAAAGTGACTACGGCCTTGCTGATGGAGGCGGTTTATTCCTCTGGATTCGCGCAGCAGGCGGCAAGTCTTGGCGCTTCCGATTCCGCCTGGATGGCAAGCAGTCTCATATTTCCCTTGGTACCATCGACAAGGTAACGCTCGCGCAGGCTCGACAGCTGGCATCGGATGCACGCCAGCTTGTGGCGCAGGGCCGGCACCCCGGGCTTGAGCGCAAGGTAATGCGAGCTCAGGCGGCAATGTCTCGCGCCAATACCTTCAAGAGCCTTGCGCTGGAGTGGCATCAGCATAAGGCTCCACGCTGGTCGGTCGGGTACGCCGGCGACGTAGTGGAAGCCTTCGAGCTGGATGTTTTCCCTCAAGTGGGAAGCCTGCCGCTAACTGACATCAAGCCAATGCAGTGGCTGCAGGTATTCCGCCGCATTGAATCACGAGGCGCTCTGGAGAAGCTGCGCAAGGTTCGACAGCGCTGCCAGGAGGTGTACCGTTTCGCAATTGCTACCGGTCGCGCCGAGTACAACCCTATTGCCGACATTGGCGGAGCACTGCAGACGCCTACCTCACGGCATTACCCCTTCTTGCCCATTGCTGAAATCCCGGCACTGATACGCAGCATTCAGGCTTGTCCGGGACATGACGTCGTGAAGATCGCCACTCGCCTTCTGATTCTGACCGGAGTGCGTACAGCTGAATTGCGTGGAGTCCCCTGGTCGGAGTTTGACCTCGACAAAGCGCTCTGGCTGATTCCGGCTGCGCGCATGAAGATGCGCCGCGCCCACCTTGTTCCACTCTCCCAGCAGGCTGTGGCTGTACTGCGCGAACTGGAACGCATTACTGGTGGTTACACGCTCGCATTCCCCGGCCGTAACGACCCGGCAAAGCCCATGAGCGAAGCCGCCATCAACCAACTGCTGAAGCGCTCCGGTTACGACGGACGCGCCACTGGCCATGGATTCCGCCACACGATGTCCACCACCCTGCACGAACAGGGGTACCCCAGCGAGTGGGTCGAAACCCAGTTGGCGCATGTGGACAAGAACAGCATTCGCGGCACCTACAACCATGCCCAGTATTTGGAGGGGCGGCGAGAGATGCTTCAGTGGTATGCCAACCATGTGGATGAACTACATGACTAACCCTCAAACCGCCCCCGTTAAACGCCGCATACTTGTCACACGTTTTGACCCGTTTCGACTGTGCGATTTCATTGGCGGCTACAGACAGGAGCTGGGCTGCAGCCATGAGGAGGCAGCATTTGCATCTGCAGACATCTTTCGGAAGATTGAGGCTAGATCTTCGCAATTGAGCGCCGACACATGCTGGGCTGCAGAGGTGCTCGACCAAACCGCTCGACGCAACATCCGTGGCGTTCAAACCGCTAGGCTCATCATGTACTTTGAGCGTCAGGCTCTTAGCAAAAGCAAGCGTGAGCCGTTCATCTTGATCGAAGACGATCTGGGCGGGGAGCTCCTTGCCTCTGATGCAGCAGTCTACTTTTCACCATCGGCGTTGACCGGGCTAATCGAGAAGTATTGGAGCAGGGATCGGATACCCCGCTTCATTCACTCAGATATATCAGGCAGTATGCAAGGTGATAGCGCCCAGCCAGCAGCAAGAGAGCACCTGAAAGCCCGAGAGCTGCTCACTGTACAGCGACTCACCGGAGCTCTCATGGCGATGCTTACTACATGCGCCAACAAGGAGAATGCGCGTCGCACGATCTTGAGCTCGACGCTTTGCACAAAAGGAGCCCAGAAGCAGGGTCCTTTCTCAGCTGCTCAAGGCCTTACATACATTGCTGATCGACTGGGTATTAGCGACTTCCCCGACACCGATACGGTAGCGAAATATCTTCCACCGAAACAGGAAGAGGCATAAAACCTCGCATCTGTTTTCCCGAATTCGGTTTTTATTGCCAGCGCGTGCCATTCAATCCAGAGCCATCGAAACAGGACTCATGGAGACCTCGAATGGCACTGGCATCACCCGTAACTCCTGCACTTCTGCGTTTGCCCGGTGTTTGCACCCAGGTTGGCTTGAGCAAGTCGCAGATCTACCGACTCATCCGTAGTGGCGAGTTCCCGCCCCCGGTACGGCTTGGTCCGAATTCGGTCGCTTGGCCTGCCGAACATGTCCATGCCTGGATCGCAGACAAGATTCTCGCGTCAGTTGGGCAAAGGTCTTGATGAATCGTAGTGAGGAACGCATTTGGGAGATTCGGCGCGGGCCTGGAAGCACTGCCAAATCGACGCCGGCAGCACCACCCGCCCGCAAGGAGAACTCGCGTGGCGGAAAGGGTAAAGCTACTTCCCGCCACATGTTCTTACCCGGTTTTGCCATCGGGGCCTTTCCAAACCACCTCAATCGGTCGAGCCTGATTGCTCCGATCGCTCGCAATGAGCGCAAACAGCACTCGAAGACCAAGATGGTGACACGCCGAGATTGCGTCTTGGAGTACAGCGGTGAGCAGCTGGACGAAGCCGACGGGGACCTGATCATGGCGCTGATCGCGTTCGCGCAACCGTTTCCGCTAGGAGACCCAGTTCAGCTCAACCGCAAACAGCTGCTCAGGAAGATCAAGCGCGGAACCATCGGCAGCTCGCAATACGAGTGGCTTTATCGAAGCATGAAACGTTTGCGCGAGGCGACGCTGTTCCTCGAAGCGTTTAAGCCAGATGGATCTACCCGCTACACAGTGGGGAGGATGGAGTCATTCAACATCCTGAAAAACCTCAGCTATGACAACGAGACCTACCGCTACACGCTCGACCCACATTGGATTTTGATGTTCGGAAATCGGGAGTACAGCCTGATTGACTGGGGAAAGCGCTTGCAGATCCGACGCGGGCGGGACATGGCCAAAACTCTGCAGCGGCTGATCGCCACATCGTCAGATCGAGTGCAGCGTTACGCACTGGAGGGGCTGAAGGCCCAGATGACATATGGAGGGCGTATGCGTGATTTCCATCACAGCCTTTGTCGAGCCGTAAGCGAGCTGGAGCGCCTGGAAATCATCACCAGGGCCAGCATTCAGGAAAGCAGTAGGGGCAAGCCGCAGCTGGTTCTTTGGCTTATTCCGTAATGTTGTGCCGCGGTGGCATAGCGTCGCGCTGTTGATGGCATAGCGTCGCTCTTTGGTGGCATAGCACCGCGCCGCAGTGGCATAGCATTGCAGCAACAACATGCAACCAATTGATTTTGTTATAAAAAATAAAGGCATACAGGCTTCTACCTTATATCTACCGTATTTCTACGCGCAGAGCCTGTGAATAACCCACTGAGCCTTCAGTTCCATGCTTACCCAACGCGCAACGATAGGTTTACAAGCATGCGGCTATTCGCGCCGCACCTTATCCAGCAGGGCCACGACCTGCTCTTCCGTCATTTCTGCCAGGGCCACAACACCGGCACGGACAACGTCTGAGCGAGAGGCCCGAAATCCGCGCGGAATCAGGCTAAGGCGATCAATCTCCTCACTGATTTGGTCCGTCAGCGAGAAGGTGACGCGCTTAAAAACTGCCGTGCTCTGTGCTGGGGTATTCGGCTTGAGCATCGTTTGCCCTAGTTTGGTTTGTTATTTAAGAGTTGTAACTTACGTAATCGAGGCGCGCCTTTCAACCCGTGAAGGCTTTGCGTGATTTATCGAACTGCGGGCGGGCTTCAGACCAGAAGGACCTCAGGTTGATAACAAGAATTACGTAAGTTGCTTAATTTAAGCAACCGTACTATGATCTTCTCATAGCAGGCTGCCCCTTGTCTGCTCGCCGGAATTTACCTGCCAGGAGGCGCGCCATGGTTGTTGCTGAGTTCACGCTGGATGCAGGCCTCGTCGTGTCTAGCGAGCTGCCGATCCTAGATGAGGGTGAGTCAATCACTTTCCGTCGGTGTAGCTACAGAGGTCAGGCCTCCCTGCTCATCGAGATCGTGAGTAATGGCCGTGTGGCAGATGCGATTGTCTTTCCGGGGTTGGTCTCCGGCCGCTTGCCGATAGAGCTGGTCCAGCTGTAGGCACGTTGGCCAGTTGGAGTAAGCGGTGGCCCTAAATTCGCAGTTTCATGACCTCTACCTGTCCATGCCGATGGAAGCGAGCTTGCTGCCCGAACTTCGGGGCTTGCCGTTTTGGGGGCGGACAGTTCACGAGATTTTTCAAGAGGTAAACCCGCTCCTCATGCGCCGGCTGGCGGAAGGCCAGAGGCTGCAGGCCTACATCAAGCGGAAGCAGGGCTATCTCCAGAGGGAGGCTACTCGGCTTGAACGGGAGTGGCGACGGCTGCACCCGTTGAGTATTGATGCTGGCTACCTGTCGCGTGCCAGTTGGCAACGGCACTGCAAGCTGGCGGTGCGAGAGGTGCTGATTGATGAGCTCGCCAAGAGCCTGATGGGCAGCACAGCAGATCTGTAGGAATCGAGCGTTCAAATCCAGTGATGGCAAAGGAGTTGCGGCTATGTCAGCAGTCAGATCTTTCCTCGGGGCCGTTTGGTCGTATGGCGTTTCTCTGCCCCTGTACGTGATGTGGAGCGTTGCCCTCAGTTCCGTAAGGGCCGCTCTCGATTTCTTCTATCCGCGTGGCTACAGGCCGTGCAATGAACTGGCAGATGCGTTCGTTGAGGAATGCGCCAATCGCCCTGACGGGCAGTCCGTCCGCCTGCCTTGGGTGGATAGCTCGGCAACCCATTCGCTGGTGATGAACAACACTGGCCGCCTGCTTTCCTATGTGGCCATCGCCAGCGGCTGGTTCGGGGTGACGGTGAAGAACTCCGGCACCAAGTACCGGCCTAAGCGCAGCTATCGCTACTACTACCGCCGCAGTCTGACCGGCAACTGGCTTGCCGAGATCTGGTCGGTACCAAAGTCCGGCTTCATTGCTGCAGCGCTGGCCATCCCGTTCGTGGATATGGCTCGGGACGTGATGAAGGGGCGCACCTACGCTAACGGTGAGTTTGTGGCTCTGCCAGGGCATGAAGGACTGATGCTGCTAATGGCAGGTCTGCTGCTAGTGGCCTGCTTCCTTCCCCGTGCCATCCTGGGGCGCCGCACTCATTTCGTGGCGATAGCACCGATCAATGGCGGCGCTTTCGGTGGCTATGGCTGTGCCCAGGTCATCAACTGGGCTGCAGCAATGGCAGGTCTTTCCTACCTGTGGCTGGCGATGGGCGCCGAGTGGAATGTGGGTGCGGTGGTGAGTTTCATCACCAGCGGCTTCTCGGCCCTCGTGGGCGAGCTGATGGGGAGCATGGTAGATCCGGGGCCGCAGGTTCTGTTGATGATTCCCGTCGTAGTTGCGGTAGGAATTCTGTTCGGCATGGCTTGGACGGTGATCCCAGCAGCGGCTTTCTGGTACGTCTCCCTGCGTTTCATCGCCGCGCGCAAAGCCAAGGCACAGCTCGAAGCGCTGCCGTTCAATTCGACTCAGACTGCCATGTACCTGGGCAGTGATTTCGAGAAGGTCGCCGAGCTGCGCGCCCCACAGGTTTTCCTTGGATTCGTAGTCTATGTCGGTGTGCTGCTGGGGATCGTTCTGTACCCAATCGCCACCGGCATCGCTGGGCAGGCCTGGGCTAAGCAAGGTGAGATTGAGCCGGCCAGATGGGATGATCGCGCCTCGACGTACTTCAATCAGAACGTGCCGACCATGAATATCCGGCCCGGCCAGGAGTATCACCTGCAGGTGATGGAAGGAGACAGCAAGAACGGCCGAAGGGTCTGCGAAGTCCGGGCATTCATGAGTGGCCGGGAGATTGCCTTTCGCGAGACCAGAGGAAATGGCCCTTTTCATGACGGGTTCAATGCGTGTGACTACCGCGGCGTCCACATTCGCTACTCCAAGGCGGACGGGTACAAAGTCGCTATCAACTCAATGACAATGCTGGGGGTAGACGTTCTCGCTATGGCGAAGTCCTTGGGCGACACGTTCTTCACCATCTACCTGTAACTAACTCGCCGCCTGGAAAGGAATCCGATTATGCGCCTTATCCTCATCGCCTCCCTCGCCCTGCTCAGCGCCTGCTCCAGCATGAGCGACATGCAGCAGTCTCTCTCCGACCTCACCACCTCCAGCCTGGTCGGCACCTGGGCCGGTGAGTTCCACTGCATGAACCGCAACGACCAGCAGCAGGCTCTCCTGTCCTTCAAGCAGAGCGACCTCCCACTGATCGCCCAAGGTCAGATTTACTCCAAAGCTACCAACGGCAACACCGTCGAGTACCTGGCAGCCCAGATCGAAGGCGAAATGTCCCTGACGGGCACCGCCAACATCACCGAGAAGGCCTGGATCGTGAAGCCTTCCAGCCGCTGGAGCCTCACCCCGTGGCACGGCAACCGCACCTCGCCCACCACTATCCGCATGAAAACCTGCGGCACCGAACTGGTACTCACCAGGGTCAGCGACGAATTCATCACCGAGCTGCGCCCGAATTCGTGTTCCAGCAGTACGGACATCTGCTTCAGGCCAAGAGCGCTGGCAAGTAATCCGGCAATCCATGCCAGACCGTGGCATTACGTGGCACGTAATGCCACGAAATCGGCGCAAGCGAAACCGGGCAGCGCTTGATACTTGCCATTTCATGCCACGGAATGGCAGCAAACTGGCGCTATGGCGCCGATCCACTAGCCGACGCCTATACCCATACGAATACTCGCCCCTGCATTTCAAACCTCACGGACATGGCTTAACAGGTTGCACGCTTAAAAATCAGTGCGAGACTATTACGGGTAGGCAAATTAGGGTGATACACCGCGATTTGATGCGGATTTCGGAGCATCGTGACCGGCCATTTCGGTTGATCGCTCATTTCGGTAGCAACGTGACCTATTTCCCGCGCTCTCCGAAACAGGCGGTACGGCTTACCTGCGGATTCCGCGGCCATTCGGCCACCTAATCCACGCTGATCCGGCCACCCGTTCCACATGCATCCGGCCACTGATTCCACGGCCATCCGGCCACCCTCACGGGCAGGCAGCTACGCAGGATTTTTTCACTACCATCGACCTCTTTTTCGAAGCAGAGAGGTTGTCGTGGAGCGTTTATCCATGCGTAAGATTCGAGAGGTGCTACGCCTCAAGTTCGCGGTCGGCCTGTCTGCCCGACAGGTCGCTGCCAGCGTGCAGGTCAGCCGCGCCACCATTGGCGACTATGGGGTTTGGGGAGCAATGGAACCAAAAACCAACGTAAGCCCTAC